>ERZ1674236.64-NODE-64-length-29521-cov-36.100523_pt1 | contig 29521 bp, 23 predicted proteins | sample MGYA00581210_ERZ1674236 | MGnify/ENA primary metagenome ERZ1674236 (study PRJEB41354, sample SAMEA4873328) | human saliva metagenome | biome: human-associated habitat [ENVO:00009003]; feature: mouth environment [ENVO:08000002]; material: saliva material...
CTTTGAGCTAAGGCGAGGCAACGCCGTACTGGTTTAAAGTTAATCCACTATATATTGAAAAAGCCGGGTTTCGCATCATGCAAAACCCGGCTTGAAAAGCGGTCGAAAAGGCTTTTGGTCGATATCTGATTGTCGTCTTATGCCTGATAATCAATGCCCAACTGTTTCAGCAGATATTCAAATGTTTCCGGCGTATCAAAGTGGAGGACGATTTTGCCTTTTTTGTGATTGGTGGTTTTGACTTCCGCATTAACGCCCAGCCTTTCGGTCAATACATCATTCAGACGACGTATATCGGGGCTGATGGTTTTTTTGATTTCCTGTTTGGTTTGATGGGCGATTTGGCTGCGGCGTTCGACTTCGCGCACCGACCAACCGTTTTTTACCGCTTTTTGCGCCAATTCAAGCTGCTCGACCACGGGCAGGGTCAGCAGGGCACGGGCGTGTCCCATTTCAAGATGGCGGTGGTAGAGCATTTCTTGGACCGGCTCGGGCAGGCTCAACAGGCGCAGGCTGTTGGAAATGGCGCTGCGGCTTTTGCCGACCGCCTTGGCGATGGTTTCATGAGTCAGTCCGAACTCGTCGGCGAGGCGTTTCAAACCTTGCGCTTCTTCAATCGGGTTTAAGTTTTCGCGTTGCAGGTTTTCAATCAAACCCATTGCCAGCGCGGTTTCGTCGCTGATGGTTTTGATGACGACCGGAATCTCGGTCAGCCCGGCGAGTTGGGATGCGCGCCAGCGGCGTTCGCCGGCGATCAGTTCATATTGGGAAAGGCCGTGTTCGCGCACGATGACCGGCTGGATAACGCCTTGCGCTTTAATCGAATCCGCCAGCTCCTGCAAGGCTTCGTCGTCCATCTGTACCCGCGCCTGATAGCGGCCGGGTTGGATGTCGTTGATGGCGACGGTAGTCAGGCGGTCGCTGCTGCTGTTGTCCACGCCGTTGGAAATCAGGGAATCTAAACCGCGGCCCAAACCGCCTTTTGCTTTTGCCATATCGTGTCCCTTTCAGACGACCCTAAGGATGAAAAAACAGTATTCTATCGGATATTCACAAGCGCCGACAATTTGTATTGCTGTGTTATTCCAAGTGGCGATTTTTACTATAATGAACCCCCTCGGTTATTTTTCAGACGACCCACAGAAAGATTATTTATGACCCGACGCCTGATTATCGGCATCAGCGGTGCCAGCGGTTTCCAATATGGAGTCAAAGCCTTACAGCTTTTGCGCGCACATGACGTCGAAACGCATTTGGTGGTTTCCAAAGGTGCGGAAATGACACGTGCTTTGGAAACGGGCTACACAAAAGAAGAAGTCTATGCGCTCGCCGATGTCGTGTATTCCGTCAACCACATCGGCGAACGCATTGCCAGCGGCTCGTTTAAAACAGACGGGATGTTGATTGCCCCTTGCTCCATGCGGACGCTGGCATCCGTCGCGCACGGGTTCGGCGACAATCTTTTGACCCGCGCTGCCGATGTGGTTTTGAAAGAACGCCGGCGGTTGGTGCTGATGGTGCGTGAAGCGCCGTTAAACCTTGCCCATATTGAAAACATGCGCCGAGTGACCGAAATGGGCGGCATTATTTTCCCGCCCATTCCTGCCATGTATCAGCAGCCGCAAACCATTGACGACATCATTACCCACAGCGTGGCACATGCTTTGGACATGTTCGGCATCGAAACCGAAGGCGTGCCCAGATGGAACGGCGGACAAACCGAAGCAGACTGAAGACGATGCAGTTTGATAACGGAACTTTGCCGCCCCGAAGCTCGCCGCAAACGTGCTAAGCTGCTGAATTTTCCAGCAGAATCAGGTATAATGGCGGTCTATTTCCGTCCGTCGGACAGCTTGACCGTCCGGGTGGCGCGCCCAACTGTCGTTCAGACGACCTCAGCAGAAATTCTTTTAAAAAAATCTTACAGATAAAGACCATGACTGACCAAAAACACGAAGAATACGGCGCCGACAGCATACAAGTGCTGGAAGGCTTGGAAGCGGTACGCAAACGCCCCGGTATGTATATCGGCGACACGCAGGACGGCAGCGGCCTGCACCACATGGTGTTCGAAGTATTGGACAACGCCATCGACGAAGCCCTCGCCGGCCATTGCGACAAAATCACCGTAACCATCCATGCCGACAATTCCGTCAGCGTGGCCGACAACGGGCGCGGCATGCCCACCGGCATTCACCCTAAAGAAGGACGCTCCGCCGCCGAAGTCATCATGACCGTATTGCACGCGGGCGGTAAGTTCGACAACAACAGCTACAAAATCTCCGGCGGTCTGCACGGCGTGGGCGTGTCCGTCGTCAACGCGCTGTCCGACTGGGTAACGCTGACCATCTACCGCGATGGCAAAGAACACTTCGTCCGCTTCGTACGCGGCGAAACCGAAGAGCCGTTGAAAGTTGTCGGCGATTCCGACAAAAAAGGCACGACCGTACGCTTCCTCGCCAGCGCGGAAACCTTCGGCAACGTCGAATACAGCTTCGACATCCTCGCCAAGCGCATCCGCGAACTTTCCTTCCTGAACAACGGCGTGGACATCGAATTGATTGACGAGCGCGATGGCAAACACGAAAGCTTCGCCCTTTCCGGCGGCGTGGCCGGGTTCGTGCAATACATGAACCGCAAAAAAACGCCGTTGCACGAAAAAATCTTCTACGCGTTCGGCGAGAAAGACGGCATGAGCGTCGAATGTGCGATGCAGTGGAACGACAGCTATCAGGAAAGCGTGCAGTGCTTTACCAACAACATCCCGCAGCGCGACGGCGGTACGCACTTGACCGCGTTGCGCCAAGTGATGACGCGCACCATCAACAGCTACATCGAAGCCAACGAAGTCGCCAAAAAAGCCAAAGTTGAAACTGCAGGCGACGATATGCGCGAAGGTTTGACCTGTGTGTTGTCCGTCAAACTGCCCGACCCCAAATTCTCATCACAAACCAAAGACAAACTGGTTTCCAGCGAAATCGGCCCCGTTGTCAACGAAGTCATCAACCAAGCACTGACCGACTTCCTTGAAGAAAACCCGACCGAAGCCAAAATCATCACCAGCAAAATCGTCGATGCCGCCCGCGCGCGCGAAGCTGCCCGCAAAGCCCGCGAAATCACCCGCCGCAAAGGCGTGATGGACGGCTTGGGGCTGCCCGGCAAACTCGCCGACTGCCAAGAAAAAGACCCTGCCTTGTCAGAGCTTTACCTGGTCGAGGGCGATTCCGCAGGCGGTTCCGCTAAACAAGGCCGCGACCGTAAATTCCAAGCCATTTTGCCGCTCAAAGGCAAAATCTTGAACGTCGAAAAAGCCCGTTTTGAAAAAATGCTCGCCAGCCAAGAGGTCGCCACCCTGATTACCGCGCTGGGCGCAGGCATCGGCAAAGAAGAGTTCAACCCCGAAAAACTGCGTTACCACCGCATCATCATCATGACCGATGCCGACGTGGACGGTGCGCACATCCGCACCTTGCTCCTGACCTTCTTCTACCGCCAAATGCCCGAGCTGGTCGAACGCGGCTACATCTACATCGCCCAGCCGCCGCTTTACAAAGCCAAATACGGCAAGCAGGAGCGTTACCTCAAAGACGAACTTGAAAAAGACCAATGGCTGCTCGGCCTCGCTTTGGAAAAAGCCAAAATCGTTTCAGACGGCCGCACAATCGAAGGCGCAGAACTTGCCGATACCGCCAAACAATTCCTGTTGGCGAAAACCGTTATCGAACAGGAAAGCCGCTTCGTCGACGAACTCGTCCTGCGCGCCATGCTGCACGCGTCGCCCATCGATTTGACGTCGTCTGAAAACGCCGATAAAGCCGTTGCCGAACTTTCCGGTCTGCTCGACGAAAAAGAAGTCGCCCTCGAACGCATCGAAGGTCACGAAGGCAACCGCTTCATCAAAATCACCCGCAAGCTGCACGGCAACGTCATGGTCAGCTACATCGAACCCAAATTCCTCAACAGCAAAGCCTACCAAACCCTCACCCAAACCGCCGCCGCACTCAAAGGCTTGGTCGGCGAGGGCGCCAAGCTTTATAAAGGCGAGAACGAGTACGACGTGGACAGCTTTGAAACCGCGCTGAACATCCTGCTCCAAAACGCCCAAAAAGGCATGTCCATCCAGCGATACAAAGGTTTGGGCGAGATGAACCCCGAACAGCTTTGGGAAACCACGATGGACCCCACAGTACGCCGTCTGTTGAAAGTGCGCATTGAAGACGCCATTGCCGCCGACGAAGTATTCGTTACCCTGATGGGCGACGAAGTCGAACCGCGCCGCGCCTTCATCGAAAACAACGCCCTGATTGCGCAAAATATTGACGCTTGATAGGAGCTGAAACATGAAAAGGTCGTCTGAAAATGGGGATTTCCGGTTTTCAGACGACCTTTTTGATTGGTGGGAACGTTGCGGCGTCATGCTGCATGAAATATAGTGGATTAACTTTAAATCAGGACAAGGCGACGAAGCCGCAGACAGTACAGATAGTACGGAACCGATTCACTTGGTGCTTCAGCACCTTAGAGAATCGTTCTCTTTGAGCTAAGGTGAGGCAACGCCGTACTGGTTTAAAGTTAATCCACTATAAAACGCCACTGTCTGTACCTTTGGGTAACAAATTGCGACCAATCGGAAATTTTATCCGCATTTTTTTCAAATCATAGGCATATTAATATGCAAACGTAGTTTGATTATTGCAAACTTCCTTCTCAGGTCACGCCGGAGCGTATGGTGTTTCGGCTGTCCGCATTTTTTAACTCATTTTTATGGAAACCCCATGATGAAAAGCAACCGTCTTGCCTGCGCTGTTTTGGCAGCCTTGTTATCCCTCCAAACCTTGCCTGCGTATGCCGCCAAACCGGATACTGCTTCAGCCGTCGAAGCATCTGCGCCAAACTCGAAAAATGCTTCAACTGTTTCAGAGGACGAGATCGCCAAACAAACAATCACCGGCCCGGCAGTTATCGACTTGGGCAACCAGGCAAAACTGAAACTGCCCGCCAAAATGGTCTTTATTAAAAAAGATGCCGCCAATAGCTTGATGGAAGAATGGGGTAATGGCACAAATCCCGACCGCTACGGGCTGATTATTCCGGAGCAAAAAAATAAAGACAGCGCAGCCCCTTGGTGGGTCGATTTGAATTTCAATGATTCCGGTTACATCAAAGACGATGATGCCAAAGAATGGGATGTCGAAGGCATGCTCAAGCAGCTGAAAGAAGGTTCTGAGGAGCAAAACAAAGAACGTGCCGCCCGCAACCTGCCTGAATTGGAAACGCGCGGCTGGGTGGAAAAACCGCAATATGATGCGGCTACCCACCGCCTGATTTGGTCGATTGACGTTTTGGAGAAAAACAAACCCGACCAAAATCCTGCCATCAACTACAACACTTACCAGCTCGGCCGCGAAGGCTTTATCGAACTGACCATGGTCACCGATTTGAACAGCGTAGACCAATACAAACCTATCGCACGGGAATTATTAGGCAATATCGAATTCAACGAAGGCAAGCGTTACAGCGATTTCAATGCCGCGACCGACAAAGTGGCGGAATACGGATTGGCAGCCTTAGTCGGCGGATTGGCTGCGAAAAAACTGGGCTTGTTGGCTCTTGCAGGCGCATTGCTCGCCAAATTCGGCAAATTGATTGCTGTCGGCGTGATTGGGGCTGGCGCGCTGTTTAAAGGCTTATGGCGCAAAAAAGATAAAAATCAAAGCGAAGAATAAGTTTCTGCGAAACTAAAAAAGGTCGTCTGAAAATTTTCAGACGACCTTTTTTACGCTTTAAGAACGTATCCGTTTCAACACTTCTTCCTTGCCGATTAATGCCAACACGGCATCGACGCTGGGCGTTTTTGCCGTGCCGCAGACAGCGAGGCGCAGGGGCATGCCGAGTTTGCCCATTTTGATGCCTTCTTCGTCGCAGAAGGGTTTGAACAGGTCGTGGATGGCTTCGGCGTTCCAGTCTTCCAGCCCTTCGAGGCGTTCGGCGAAGCGCAGCATACGGGCGGCGGCTTCGTCGTCCCAGTGTTTCTGCATATCCGCTTCGGTAGGCGTTTGTTTGACGTAGAAGTAGAGGCACTCGTCGGCGAGGGTGTTCAGGTCTTGGGCGCGGTCTTTGACCAGTGCCAACACGTCTTCCAACGCGGGTTTTGCCGTGTCGTAAATGTCGCGCAGGGCGAGGCGGGGTTTGACGAGTTCGGCAAGTTTTTCGTTGGGCGTGATTTTGATGTGTTCGCCGTTAATCCAGTAGAGCTTTTTCAAGTCCATGCGGCTTGGAGATGGGGAAACGTCTTTCAAATCAAACCATTCGATGAATTGTTCCATCGTGAAAAATTCGTCGTCGCCGTGTGCCCAGCCCAAACGCGCCAGATAGTTGAGCATGGCTTCGGGCAGGATGCCCATCGCGCCGAAATCGGTGATGGCGACGGTATCGCCGCTGCGTTTGGAGATTTTTTTGCCTTGTTCGTTGAGAATCATGGGCAGGTGGCCGTATTCGGGCAGGTTCGCGCCGATGGCTTTTAAGATGTTGATTTGTTTCGGGGTGTTGTTCACATGGTCGTCGCCGCGGATAACGTGGGTAACGCCCATGTCGTAGTCGTCCACCACGACGCAGAAGTTGTAGGTAGGCGTGCCGTCGGCGCGGGCGATAATCAGGTCGTCGAGTGCTTCGTTGGGAATGGAGATTTCGCCTTTGACCAAGTCCGTCCACTTGGTAACGCCTTCCAAAGGCGTTTTGAAGCGGACGACGGGTTGCACGTCGGCAGGGATTTCGGGCAGGGTTTTGCCTGCTTCGGGGCGCCAGCGGCGGTCGTAAGTCGCCGTGCCTTCTTTTTCGGCTTTCTCACGCATGGCTTCCAGCTCTTCTTTGCTGCAATAGCAGTAGTAGGCAGCGCCTTTTTCCAAGAGTTCGGCGATGACTTCTTTATAGCGGTCGAAACGGCGGGTTTGGTACACGACGTTGTCGGCGTTGTCGTAATCGAGACCGACCCATTTCATGCCGTCGAGGATGATGTTGACGGATTCGGCGGTGGAACGCGCCAAGTCAGTGTCTTCGATACGCAATAGGAACTCGCCTTTATGATGGCGGGCAAACGCCCATGAAAACAAGGCGGTGCGTACGCCGCCGATGTGCAGGTAGCCGGTGGGGCTGGGGGCGAAACGGGTTTTGACGGTCATGATGGCTCCAAAGTCTTTGAAAACAGGTATTTTACTTTTTCGGCAAGGTTTAAACAATGTAAGGCCGTCTGAAAATAATGTCGGCGCAGAAGGACCGTCTGGGAACTTTTCTCCTGAAAACAAGACAAATGATAATCATTTCTTTGAAAGTATCCGCTCATGAACAAACGCGCTTTATTTGCCGCCCTCGCCCTCCTGCCCCTTTTTGCCCAAGCCGAAATCAAAACTATCAAAGACGTATTGGGACGCGAAGTCAAAGTCGATGTCCCTGTCAAACGCGCGGTTTTGGCGTTTTACTATCCCGACTATATCGCGGTAACGGGCGCGGACAAATTTAAAAACGTCATCGGCATTTCGCGTGAGTTTTGGGAGAAATTCAATCCCGGCAGCTGGGCGATGTTCAAACAGAAGCTGCCTACGCTGCAAAACATTGCGGACATCGGCAACATCAACACCGGCACGTTTTCACTGGAGAAAACGCTCGCGCTCAAGCCGGACGTATTGATTCTGGCCGACTGGCAGTATAAGGCCGTCGCCACCCACCTGCCGCGCATTAAAGCGGCAGGCATACCCGTCGTCGTGGTCGATTTCAACGCCGAAACCGTCGCGCGGCACACGCGCAGTGCGGAAATTTTCGGCGAACTCAACGGTACGCAGGCGCGCGCCCAAAAAATTGCCGCCGAATACGCCCGAGGCATTGCCGATATCCAAAAACGCGTCGCGCGCGCCAAGCAGTCCAAACCGAAAATCTATATCGAGTTCGGCGACAAAGGCCCGTCCGAATACAGCTACACCTTCGGCAAAGATATGTGGGGCGCGATTGCCGACACAGCAGGCGGCAACAATATCGCCGCGCCTTACGTTAAAAACTGGGGACCGATAAACCCTGAAAAATTCCTGACGGCCAAACCCGACGTCATCGTCATTTCGGGGACGGAAAACGGCCATAAAGACAAGCCTGGCATTATGGCGATGGGCATAGGCATCAGCCAGGCCGATGCGCAACGTCGCCTGGCCGGATTTGTCAAACGCAAAGGTTGGGCAGACATTCCTGCCGTCAAAAACAAACGCGTTTACGGCATCTACCACACCGCCTCCCGCTCGCTCTCCGATTTGGCCAGCGCGCAATTTATCGCCAAAACCCTGTATCCGCAGCAGTTTGCCGACATAGACCCAAACAAGACCTATCTGGACTTCTACCGCAAATACCTGCCCGTCGTGCCGGACGGTACGTTTTACATCCGATTGAAATAGCGGCTGCAAAAATCATAGGCTCAGGCCGTATAGCAGTCGAAACGGCGGGTTTGATACACGACGTTGTCGGCGTTGTCGTAATCGAGACCGACCCATTTCATGCCGTCGAGGATGATGTTGACGGATTCGGCGGTGGAACGCGCCAAGTCAGTGTCTTCGATACGCAATAGGAACTCGCCTTTATGATGGCGGGCAAACGCCCATGAAAACAAGGCGGTGCGTACGCCGCCGATGTGCAGGTAGCCGGTGGGGCTGGGGGCGAAACGGGTTTTGACGGTCATGATGGCTCCAGAATCTTTTAAAACGGGTATTTTACTGTTTTTAGACGGAATCGGACAATGAAAGGTCGTCTGAAAACCGGAAAATTCGGTTTTCAGACGACCTTTTTTCCTTTATTCGTCTTCTGTTTTACTCATCGTCAGCCAGTCCCAAAAGTTTTCGCTCCATTTGCCGATGCGGTAGAGGAAGAGGGCGTAGCTTTCTTGGAGCAGGAATTTGTTTTTTTCCTTGCTTTGGTCGAACCGCGTGGTCGGCGTGGCGGAGATGTAGGCTTCGATGTCGAGGTCGGAGGCGATTTCGAGGGCGCGGGCGAGGTGGTAGGGGTCGCTGACGATGATGATGCTTCCGATGCCTTCGGCGCGCAGTATCGGGCGGATGTTGCGGATGTTTTCGTAGGTGTTGCGCGAGGTGTTTTCAAAGAGGATGTTGTGCGCAGGTATGCCTTGTTTGAGGGCGTAGCGCCGACCGACTTCGGCTTCGGTCATGTAGCCTTTTTTGGGTGTTCCGCCGGTAAAAACGATTTTTTCGACGCGGTGGCTTTGGTAGAGGGTGATGGCGTGGTTGATGCGTTCGCGGAAGATGGGCGAAGGCCGTTTGTCCCACGCGGCGGCACCGAGCACGAGGGCGGCATCGGCGCGGACATGACGCGGCAGGGGCTGCGAGCCGGTGTGGTACACCTGCCATGCGCCCTCGCCAAATATGCCGAGTACCAACAGGATACTCAGGCCTATGCCGCGAAAGAGGTAGTAGCGCAAGCCGTTGCGGCTGTGGAACAGGGAAATCATGTAGGGACGGCCTTCCCGCGCTTCAGTCCAACAAGGCTTCGATGTTTTCGAGCGGTCTGCCGATGGCGGCTTTGTCCTGTGTGGTCAGGATGGGGCGTTCGAGCAGGGCAGGGTGGGCGGCGATGGCTTCGAGCAGGGCTTGGTTGTCGAGGTCGGGCTTGTCCAAACCGAGTTCTTTGTACAAGTCGTCTTTGACGCGCATCATGCCGCGTACGGACTCTAAGCCCAGCTTGGCGAAAATGTCTTTCAGTGTCGCCAAGTCGGGCGGGGTGTCGAGGTATTTGACGACTTCGGCTTTGATGCCGCGCGCTTCGAGCAGGTCGAAAGCGGCGCGCGATTTGCTGCAACGCGGATTGTGGTAGAGCGTGAATTCAGACGACATAGGGTTCTCCAATGTTTTTAGATTTTGCTGATGGGCTTTATTATCGGCTGCCTTGGCGATTTCCTCAACTTATCACCCAATAATCGTCATTTTTTACCGCTAAAATCCAACATCTTCATTTTCTCCATAGACAGTACGCTGAAAGGGGTTACAATGCGTTCATCTGATTGATGCAAAGGATGGAACTTATGAAAAAATTATTGCTTGCCTCTGTTTTGATGACTGCTGCCCTGTCTGCCCCTGCGTTTGCCGCCGACCCGCTGGCGGGCTGGAACGACAACAAACCACAAAGCCTGCAATCACTCAAAGCGCCTGTGCGCGTGGTGAACCTGTGGGCGACCTGGTGCGGTCCGTGCCGTAAGGAAATGCCCGCCATGTCCGCTTGGTACAAAGCGCAGAAAAAAGGCAGCGTCGATATGGTCGGTATCGCGTTGGATACTTCCGACAACATCGGCAAATTCCTGAAACAAACCCCCGTCAGCTATCATGTTTGGCGTTATACCGGCGCGGACAGCCGCAATTTCATGAAGTCTTACGGTAACAACGTCGGCGTATTGCCGTTCACCGTCGTCGAAGCCCCGAAATGCGGCTACAAACAAACCATCACCGGCGAAGTCAACGAAAAAAGCCTGACCGCCGCCGTCAATGCCGCTAAAGAAAAATGTAAATAAATCGGGCCAAACCGAACTGAGAAAACAAAAGGTCGTCTGAAAACCGAAATCTCTGGTTTTCAGACGACCTTTTGATATTTTGAGGTTTACACGCCCTGTTTCAGGCTGGCTTCGATGAAACCGTCCAAATCGCCGTCCAATACGGCTTTGGTGTTGCCGACTTCGTAGCCCGTGCGCAAGTCTTTGATGCGCGAGGAGTCCAAGACGTATGAGCGGATTTGGCTGCCCCAACCCACATCGGATTTGCCTTCTTCCAACGCCTGTTTCTCTTCGTTACGTTTGCGCATTTCCAATTCATACAGTTTGGATTTCAACATTTCCATCGCAGCGGCTTTGTTGGCGTGTTGCGAACGGTCGTTTTGACACTGCACCACAATTCCCGTCGGCTCGTGGGTAATGCGCACGGCGGAGTCGGTTTTGTTGATGTGCTGACCGCCCGCGCCCGATGCGCGATAGGTGTCGATGCGCAAATCGGCGGGGTTGATTTCGATTTCGATGGAATCGTCAATTTCGGGATAGACGAACACAGAGGCAAACGAGGTGTGGCGTTTGTTGTTAGAGTCAAACGGCGAGTAGCGCACCAGGCGGTGAACGCCGGTTTCCGTGCGCAGCAAGCCGTAGGCGTATTCGCCTTCCACGCGGATGGTGGCGCGGTTGATGCCCGCGATTTCGCCGTCGTCTTCTTCAAGGATTTCGATTTTGAAGCCTTTGCGTTCGGCGTAGCGGCTGTACATGCGGAACAGCATACCCGCCCAGTCTTCCGCTTCCGTACCGCCCGCGCCTGCGGTGATGTCGATAAAACAGTTGTTCGGGTCGGCGGGCTGGTTGAACATCCGCTTGAATTCCAAATCCGCCATCTGTTTTTCCAGTCCTGCCACGTCTTCCTGCACGGCGGCGAAACCTTCTTCGTCGTTTTCTTCAACGGTCATTTCAATCAGCATGCGGTTGTCTTCGATGCCCGACGCGATGTTGTCGAGCGTTAACACGATGCCTTCGAGGATTTTGCGCTCTTTGCCGATTTCTTGAGCGCGTTTGGGGTCGTTCCACAGCTCAGGGTCTTCGGAAAGGCCGATGACTTCTTCCAATCGGTCCTTCTTGCCCTGATAATCCATATAGACGCGGATGTCTTCGCTGCGCTTTTCCAAATCGTTCAGGGTGTTGTTGAGCTGGTTGATTACTTCGGCTTCCATGATTCTTGTGTGCTTTCAAAATTTTAGGGGCGTATTGTAAGGGATTTGCGGGCTTTTTTCTATGATAAAGGTCGTCTGAAAACCTGAATCTCAAGTTTTCAGACGACCTTTGCGTTTGCATTATCCGCCAGCCATGTGGCGGATTCATATCCGGTCTGACAGGATTATTTATTCAGACGTTTCCACTGTGCGGGCGTGTAGGTTCGGGTAGTGGTTTTCTCGTTGCCACGACGGTCGGTTCGGGTTTCCGTTACCACGACCTTGTCCTCGTCGGAGGTATCGACTGAACGGGAGTAGAACAACGTCAGAATATACTCGGGGCTGTAACGGTAGCGTTCTTCGATACGGGTGCAGCAGTCGACTTCATTCGTCACAATCAGGGCTTTTTGTTTGTTGTCGATGCGGAACATACCCATGTAATTCTTGGTCAATTCAGTCAGTGAATAATTGGAGCCAAAATAACCATACTCGCCTTGCTCGTAGATATCGTATGTAGGAGAGTTTTTAGGGCCTTTATTGCCGGTCGCAACGGCAATATCCTTGCGTCCGTCAAAGGTAAAGTCTTTCATAATCAAAGGGCTTTTTGCCGCAGAGATTTTGCTGCCTTCGCCGCGTTCAAATATCAGGTCGTCACTCTTAAAAACATTTGTGGTTTCCTTCTTAGGGTGATACAAAAACACCGCGCCTTTGCCACCGCAATGATTGTCTTTGCAGCCCTCGACAGAAATATGCGCCTGCCAGCCGTCGGGCAGATCGGTCACACGGAAAAATTCTTTTGCCTGAGCGCCGGCAGCGGCGAAAAGAGCAAATAGCATGAGGTATTTTTTCATCAAAGTTCCTTTACGTTTAACCCCGACCGGGTAATGAAATCAAATTTATGCAGAAGAGTAACCCTCTTCATGTCAGGCAGCAAGGGCAATTAAGCCAAACAGGTATTCTTTCATAATTTTCTTATCCTTGCTTTACAAAATGACAAAAGGTCGTCTGAAAGCAGGAAAGGTGTGCAGATAGGCGGGAAAGCGTTGTGTATAGTGGATTAACTTTAAACCAGGACGGCGTTGCCTTGCCTTAGCTCAAAGAGAACGATTCTCTAAGGTGATGAAGCACCAAGTGAATCGATTCCGTACTATCTGTACTGTCTGCGGCTTCGTCGCCTTGTCCTGATTTAAATTTAATCCACTATACATGATTTAACTGATTGGAGCGCGGTATACGGGAAAGCATTGCCTACGGACGTAAAGGTCGTCTGAAAACGGATTTCAGACGACCTTTGGTTTGGCTGGGAAGGGGGAGTTTAGAAAGGCTGCACGCAGATTCCAAGTTTGTGTGATTTGCTGGTGTGTGAATGTGAGACGTTGCCAAATTAGACAGCCTGCCGCCTAAAACCCAGCCCGAGCCAACTCCTCCAGCAACGCAGGCCGGCGCGGTTTGTCGCTATATCGTTCCCTGATCTCGTCGGCGAAGTCTTCTATTGTCTGCCGTTGTGCGGAATATTGGCGGCGGAGAATCTTTAATTGGTTAAAGAGCTGACGGTATTGCTTACGGTTGCTTGCCTTATTGATTTCAGCCGCAAAGATTTTCAGGTAGCAAGCTACGATTTGGTCGTGATACGGCTCGGGGAAAGACGGGGCAAAACGTTCCATCATGTGCAACAAGGGGTGTTGCTGCAATAGGGCGAGCAACAGGTCGAATTCCTGTTCATGCTCCAATATTTCAGCCCGCAGCGAATATTGACCCGATAAGCGCGCAAGCAGGCGGTTGAATTCATGCGGCCATTCGGCAGCGGAAAACGTGGCTTTCCACGCTTCGTAATGCGGCAATGAAAGGCTGGTGGAAAACGCCAAATCCGCTGCGATTTCGCGTACATTTTTACCGGTTTCCTTCAATACATCAAAAAGTTGCAGCTTCCATTTGTGCAGTGTGCCGAGTGTTCCTTCATCTTCGGCAATGCTGATGCCTTCGCGCAAGAGGCGTTCCGCTTCCGCCCAATCTTGCTGCCCGACTGCTTGTTCTACCGCAATTTGTCTGAATTTCGGCAGGCGCAGATGTCGTCTGAAAAAATCCTGCGCGGCAGCAGTATCGCCTTTCGCCTGCAAAACCTGCCAGCCTTCGAGCGCCCAAAATTCATGTTCCCAACCCGACTCGGTAACAGCCAAACGTTTAGCCACATAATCTTGCCACGCCTGCCATTCGCCGCGCAGCCGCCAGATTCGGGCGCGGATTTGGTAGATTTTATTGCCTGCCTCCGAGAAATCAAAATAGCGGCTGTCGTCCAAGCATTTGTCCAAAAAATTAATCAAACGCTTCGGGACGTTTTCCATGACCGCCTCTTCCAGCAGGTCGAGTGCCATATACATAGCATCGCCCAACATACCGTCCGAATCGTCCGCCTTTTCAAAAGCATCCTGCAAACGCGGTATCAACAGAGGCAAAGCCTGCTGCAACGCCGCCGTTCCCTCCTGCGCCACATCTTCCAACCAGTTTTGCAGCCTGAAGCCCAAATCGGCGGCTTCGTAGTAATCATAATATCGGGTTCGGGAAAAGATTTTGGAGAGCTGCTGCCGATACGGATTGCCGCCCTTTTTAGGCTGTTGCGCGTCGGTTTCGTCCGGCTGCCCGTCCGGCGTTTGAGCGCGCACCGCATACCACAACGCCGCCATATGCTTGCACGCCCAGCCATAAGGACAATCGCAGCCCCCGTCCTTAATGTACAAATCACTATCCAGCTTCAGCCATACCGAATAGTTTTCCGAACCGCACACCTGCGCCCGATAACGCCCTGCAGAAGTTTTTTGGACAGCACCAACTTTGCCCTGCTGAAAATACAGCAGTCCGCGTTCGGCGATATGGGGCGAAAATAGGCGGGGTAGGTAGATACCGGACATGGTTTGCTTCCAAGAAGTTGTTGAAACATGAGAAGTTTACTGGTTCGGGCGACGTTTGGGGAGAGGGTGGCGGGAAGATTTGCTTTGCAAAGAGGTAAAAGGTCGTCTGAAAATGGGGTTCAGACGACCTTTGGTTTGGTTGGGAAAAGAAGTAGTTTAGAAAGACCGCGTGAGTACCACACCTTATGCGTTAGGAGTTATCTTTATGATCTTTAAATTTTAAAATATTACTGGTTTGTGGGATGCTTAAAATTCGTCTTAAAGTGGATTCATTTATAGCAAGATGAGAAGCAACATACTCAATACCATGAGTATGGATAATTTCTAAGGCTTTTAGAATTAATTCAGGTTTCTCATCCTTAATAAGATTATCTTCTTTTTCGGTTATAGATTCACCATTACAACGTAATTGGATAATTGCCGTTTTGTATTGTGAATCTGTAAGTAACCCTAATTTATGAGCACGATAGAAACAAGCAGCCTTGCTAACTTTCCACTCTAATTTAAAGTTAGAAATTGCTGTCCAATTAATGCGGTTTCTATAAGGACGTGGAAAATAGTTCATCATAATTGATTCAGGAAGTAAAAGAGCTGATGCAAAAGAGTTTGCTTCGCTTTCTGTTTGTTTATCTCCTGTTGCAATTCCTCTATGTAAAATAAAGTGCCCAATTTCGTGTGCAATATCGAACCGTTTCCTGCATACAGACTCCTTTGCAGTGTTTCTCAAAATGATGGGTCTTTGTTTAAATATAGATAAAGCATCAATGCTTGATGCTGTATTATCTAAATCTAGAACTAAAGCACCATTATTTTCAGCTAATCTTGTCATATTTGAAATAGGCTGTAACCCGAGTCCCCAAATCTCCCGACATTTAGTTGCAATAACTTCTATTTGTTTCAGTGAAAAATCTTGCCCGTTAACTGTCGGAAAATTTATATTGGGTAGGTTCAGTTCATTTTCTAAAATAGCAAGAACTGAATTTACTAACTCTAAGCGTGCAATGGTTTGCAACTTTAATGCTTGTTTTGTTGTTCTTAACTTTCTGAAGTGCACTTCAGATTCTTGAATTGATGGGTTGTGTTTTTGGAAGAAATAGTTTTTATCTACACCAAATAACATTGAGAAAAGAGCAATATGTTCATTGCTTGGAGATTTGCTTCCATTTTCAATAGCATGAACATATTGCCTTGTGGTGTGGATGCGTTTGGCTATTTCATCTAGTGTAAGCCCATATAAGGTACGAAGTAGCCTGAAAGCATTTGGATTAAACATTTTTACTCATTACTTTTCGTTTTTTCTGAAGACTTTTTAGAAATAGGAACTTCATTCCATGAGGCAGGTTTGGAAATGTAATTCTCCATTCCAGTTGTATCTACTACACGATCCAAATCAATGGAATTCATATTGCTATTAGTCAAGCACCATTGTGCACGTATATTGTGATGAACATCAAAACCAACAAAAAATACTTCATATTGGTCAAATTCTTCAGAAATTGGTTTTTGAATTAGAAATCTCCATAAACAAGGCGCAGTTTCTATTTCAGGAAATAGAGAATCGTGGGGATTTCGGTTATAAACTTTAGCCTTAGGGTTATCTGGATCAGTGGTAGAGAAGAAGCGACAAGGAATACCGCCAATGTTAAAAGTAATATCAAAAGTAGTTCGTGTAACTTGATACCAATCATACCCAGTTAAATGCAGCAATGCTTCATGAGCACGACCAAAACAAACTGTACCAATAACATAAGGTGTATCTCCAAGTTGTCGGTGTTCTTCTGCAGAGGTATTGTAAATTTCACTTAATAATCTACCGATAATTTGCAGACGTTCTTCCGTTAATTCTGGTTCAAAATCCCAAGGCTTCATTATGTCCATTTATAATGCTTTCTAAAAGTTAGAGGATGACAAATAATATATCTATATTTAAAATTTGTCAACCAATTCTATCTTATTGGTGTTTTTGTAAACTGATTTATCTATCTCCCTTATCCCACTCCTTCAACAACCGCTTCACCGACACCGGATACGGCGTCTTCAACTCCTGCGCAAACAGCGACACTCTTAATTCTTCAATCATCCATCTAAACGCGGCGAGGTCGTCTGAAACTGGTTGTCCTTGTTTCACCAAGCTATCGGTTTTTTCCTGCCACATTTGTTCCAATTCCTGTATATCGGCTTCGCGGGCTGCGTCGCGGGCGGGGTTGCTGCTGTATTTTTCGAGGCGCAGGGTCATGGCTTTGAGGTAGATGGGAAGGCGCGGCCATTGTGCCCACGGGGTGCGGGTGGCGAAGCCGGCGGCGAGCAGGGTTTGCAGGCGTTGGCGTAGGAGATGGGTGAGCGGGTGTTTGCCGAGTTTGCCGTTGAGTTCGGCGTAGGCGGCGGCGGTTTCCTGCAAGTGGCGGCTGAGGGCTTCTTTGACGGCGGGCAGGCGGCTGCGGGCGCGTTTGATTTGTTCTTTGAAGGCTTTTTCGTTGCGCGGCAGCTCGTCTTCGCCGATAAAGGCACGGTCGCAGACGGCTTGGGTGAGGTCGTCGCGCAGGGTGTCGGCGTTGATGTGTTTGAGCAGCATGGCGGCTTGGGTGAAGCCTTGGATGCCTTTGTTCAGGTCTTTAACTTGTTCTTTTAGTTGTAGTTTCATGAGTTCGATCACGCCTAACCTGTGGGCTTGTTCGGCGGCGGTAGACGTGTCGAACAGGCGCAGGGCGATGCGGCCGTCTTTTTCTTTTTGCAAACCGAGGTAGCCGGTGAGCTGCTGTTTGCCGCGGGCGAATTTGATGGATTCGGGCAGGGTGCCGATGTCCCATGCGGTAACGTTGTCGCGCTCGAATTCTTGGGTGTTGTCGCGGAAGGTGGTGGCGGCGGCTTTGCCAAGTTGTTGTTGGATTTGGATTAAATCGCGCCCCATGGCTAATTCTTGTCCGCCGTCGTCGATGATGCGGAGGTTGAAATAGCAGTGTTCGGGCAGCCTGAACGCGGCCCATTCGTCTTGGTTGATTTGCTCCTGTATGCGGATGTCGCCTGCGGTTTTGGCGATGGCTTGGGCGAGTTGGGGCAGGATGGGGGCGTTGCGGTCGGGGTTTTGGCTTAAAAATTGGGTGATGAATTCGGGCACGGGTACGCAGATGCGGCGGATTTGTTTGGGCAGTGCTTTGATTTGTAGCTGGATTTTTTCGCGTATCATGCCGGGCACGAGCCATTCGAGGGAAGCGGGGCTGATGCGGTTGAGCACGGTGAGCGGCAGGGTGAGGGTGACGCCGTCGAGCGGGTGGTGCGGCTCGAAGCGGTAGCTGAGTTTGAATTTGCCGTCTGCGGTTTGCCAGTGTTTTGGGAATTGTTCTTCGGTAATGTGCGCGGCGGCGTGCTGCATGAGGTCGTCGCGGCTGAGGAACAGCAGGCGCGGGTTGTCGCGCTCGGCGGTTTTGAGCCAGGCTTGGAAGGTGCGGATGTCGGCGAGGGGGAGGGGTTTCAGACGGTTTTTTTGGGGTGCAGGCTGCTTTTTGGGTTTGAGGTCGTCTGAAACATTTTGTAGGGTGTGTGAACTCGGTTCACGCACGCGGTTGTCCGTATCTTTGGAATCTGTGTGCGTGGCTTGTGCTGCATACCCAACGTTGTGCAGGCTGCCTGAAACCGTTGAGGCTGCGGCACTTTGTTCCCTCTCCTGCGGGAGAGGGTTAGGGAGAGGGCCTGCTGAGGTTGCAGAAAAGTTGGTTTGTGCGGCAACTGTTTTGCCCTCTCCCCGACCCTCCCCCACGGGGGAGGGGGCGGTTTGCTGGGGGTTTGTAGGACGCAGGTCGTCTGAAAATGGTGGGACGTAGTTTTCAGGTAGCCTTTGGGAGTGCAGACTGCTTTCGGTTTTAGTTTTAGCTTCACAAGACGTCGTTTGCAGGCTGCCTGAAACCGTTGAAGCTGCGGCACTCTGTTCCCTCTCCTGCGGGAGAGGGTTAGGGAGAGGGCTTGCTGCGGTTGCGGAAAAGTTGGTTTGAGCGGCAACTGTTTTACCCTCTCCCCAACCCTCACCCGCGTAGGAGGGGGCGGTTTGCTGAGGGTTTGTAGGATGCAGGTCGTCTGAAACCGCATCCGCCGTATAAAAATCGGGCAGCCGTTCGTGATAAAACGCAAACAGCGCTTCGTCATCGACCAGCACGTCTTGCTTGCGCGATTTGTGTTCGAGTTCGGTAATTTCCTTAATCAGCTTTTTGTTGTGGACAAAAAATTCCGCTTTCAAATCGCATTCCTGCGCCACTAACGCGCTGCGGATAAAGATTTCGCGCGCTTCTTCGGGGGCGATTCTGCCGTAGGACACGGGGCGGCGCGGTAAGACGGTCAGGCCGTAGAGCGTTACCCGTTCGCTGGCGATGACTTCGCCGCGTTTTTGTTCCCAGTGCGGCTCGAAATAGTGGTAGCGGACGAGGTGCGGCGCTTCCTGTTCGATCCATTCGGGTTGGATGGCGGCCACGTCGCGGGCATAAAGTTTTGTCGTTTCAACGAGTTCTGCCGCCATCACCCATTTGGGTTTGGCTTTGAACAGGGCGGAGGCAGGGAAAAGATGGAAGCGGCTGCCGCGCACGCCGGTGTAGTCGTTGCCGTCGGGCGATTTCATGCCGACGTTGGCGATGAGGCCGGTGAGCAGGGCGCGGTGGATTTGTTCGTAGCCCGCTTCTTTTGCGGCGCGGATTTGGGCGCGGTGTTGCTTCTTATCCAGTTGTTTTTGTTTGAGTTTGGCGGATAGGTCTTGGTCGCCAGCATTTTCAGACGACGTGAGCTGCTTGACTTCGGGAGGTCGTCTGAAAGCGGCTTCCTTGGTGGTCAAACCCATTTCAATCGCGGTTTGGGCAAGCTGGTGGTGCAGCTCGCGCCATTCGCGCATCCGCAGGTGCGACAGGAAATATTGGCGGCACCACTGCACCAACTGCTTGTTAGACAAGCCTTTGTCGCGCTCGCGCTGGAAGCTGTCCCAAATATTCAGATAGGCAAGGAAATCGGACTGTTTGTCGGTAAAACGCTCGTGCGCCTTGGCGGCGGCATCGCGCGCTTCCAACGGCCGCTCGCGCGGGTCTTGAATCGACAGTGCGGACGCGATCACCAATATTTCCGCCATGCAGTCGTGTTTCTTCGCCGCTAACAAAATGCGCGCGATTTTCGGGTCGATGGGCAGGCGCGCGATTTGTTCGCCGAGTTTGGTCAGTCCGTTGTGTTCATTAACCGCCCCCAATTCCAGCAACACCTGAAATCCGTCATTGATATACCGCGAATCGGGCATTTCCAAAAACGGGAATGCTACTACGTCGCCCAGTTTCAACGCTGCCATGCGCAGAATGACGGCGGCGAGGTTGCTGCGGACGATTTCGGGGTCGGTGAATTCAGGGCGGCTGTTGAAGTCTTCTTCTGAAAACAATCGGATACACACGCCTGCGGAGACGCGTCCGCAGCGGCCGGAGCGTTGGCGGGCGGCGGCTTGGGAGATTTTTTCGACATGAAGCTGCTCCACTTTTGCCCGCGCGGAATAGCGTTTGACGCGCGCGAGGCCGGTGTCGATGACGTATTTGATGCCCGGCACGGTGAGCGAGGTTTCGGCGACGTTGGTTGCTAATACGATGCGGCGTTTCGCACCGGAGGGGTGGAAGATTTTGTGCTGTTCGGCGTGCGATAGGCGTGCGAACAGGGGCAGGATTTCGTCGTTGCGGCGCAGCGTGGATTTGCGCAGGGCTTCGGCGGCTTCGCGGATTTCGCGTTCGCCCGGCAGGAACACCAAAATATCGCCTTCGCCGTGTCGCGCCAATTCGTCCGCCGCATCGACAATCGCGTCGGTTAACTCTACTTCCGCGTCGTCTTCGTCTTTGCTGGTCAGCGGGCGGTAGAGGATTTCGACGGGATAGGTGCGTCCGCTCACTTCCAGTACGGGCGCGCCGTTGAAGTGTTGGGAGAAGCGTTCTGCATCTATCGTTGCCGAGGTGATGATGACTTTTAAATCGGGGCGGCGCGGCAGAAGCTGTTTCAGGTAGCCCAAGAGGAAGTCGATGTTCAGGCTGCGTTCGTGCGCTTCGTCGATGATGATGGTGTCGTAGGTAGCGAGATAACGGTCGGTCTGCGTTTCCGCCAGCAGGATGCCGTCGGTCATCAGCTTGACGCAGGCATCGCGCGAGGTGTGGTCGGTGAAGCGTACTTTATAGCCCACCGCGCTGCCGATTTCCGATTTCAACTCTTCGGCAATCCGCTCCGCCACCGAACGCGCGGCCAAACGGCGCGGCTGGGTATGCCCGATTAGCCCTGCCGCCCCGCGCCCGAGTTCCAAACAAATCTTGGGCAGCTGCGTGGTTTTGCCCGAACCGGTTTCGCCGCAAATAATCGTTACCTGATTTTCGGCAATGGCTTTTTTGATTTCTTCGAGCTTCTCGTGAACGGGCAGGGTGTTGTCGAACTCAGGTTTGGGCAATGCGGCCAAACGCTTCAAAAAGATTTCGTGCGATTTTTTGTATTTTTCTTCGACTTTGGACAAGCCGCCGTATTTGTTGGGATTCTTGAAGGCGGATTGCAGGAAGTGGCGGTCTTTGGAGAGGGTTTGGGAGAAATCGGGATGGGGCATGGTACGGGCGGATGTCGGTGAGAATAAAAATGGTAGTATTATAGCAAACTGGCTTTGCCTAATCGGTATGGGTACTATTTAGCCCTCTTTTGCAGGCAGGCTGTATTGTTTAATGAAAAGGAATATCTATGAAAAAGATTTTATGTTTGGTTTTGGTGATGAGTATGGGCAGCGTGGCATTTGCCGCGGAGTACAGAACGAAACAGCCCATTGCCCACGACTGGCTGAAAATCAACGGCAATCAGTTCAATATTGAATCTGCCAACGAACGCGGGCATATATGTGGCGCGCAAGGGAAAATGGATAAGAATAAGGTTTGGAAAGATGGGGAAGGCTGCCAAATATCTTTTCAATTCAAGGGGGATGAGGTGAAAGTGGATGCCGAGGGCTGCGAAAATTATTGCGGCGCGGGCGTATCTTTCCCGTCGGAGTATTACAAACTGCCGCAGGTTTGTTCGCAACAAGGTGTCAAAAAGATGGAAAACCGTTTTCAGACGACCTTACGTTCAGGAAAATTCGAACATGCAGCGGACATCAAACAAAATTATCTGAAACAGTGCGGCGACTTCCTTAATCCGATTGAAACGGTGACTGCCGCCAACGATGCTGCCGATGCTTACCGTCAGGCAAACAACAAAGCCGCCTGTATCCAAACTTTGGATGCGGTGCAGGATCATTATGAGAGCCAATTGTTGGATAAGGACTTGGTGAATAAGATTAATGTGCAGATGGAGCGTGACAAAGCTTTGCGCCAACAATGTAGCTGAACGCTGATAAAAAGGTCGTTAGAAGGTCGTCTGAAAAGTAAATGAGTACTTTATGACGGCCTTTATTATTGCCGTTGGTCGCAAAAAATGCTCGTTTGGCATATTTATTACAAAGTCATATTGTTTGTGCTTAGAATGCGTTCCTGTCTTCGTCAGATAACAATTTTAAGAACAAAATTATGAAAAAATATCTTGCTTTGATGTGTGTTGCAGCCTTATCTGCCTGCGGTGGCGGCAGCTCTTCCCCCAGTACGCAATCCACGCCGACACAGGCTCCAAAATCTGCCCAAGCCCTGCCCTCGGCAGACGCAGCTTCCGCATTGCCGGTAGCTGCGAAGTCGGAAAAACCGGAATCCGGCAAACAATTTTTCAGCGGAACCAATGCTTCTGATTCCGCAGTGGCATTCAATCATGCCGATTGGAAGAAAATTACCATCGAAGGCGTAGAGGTTGATCTTGCAGCCGTACAAGGCGAGAGTTTTAAAAACGGCTGGCGGGACAGCGTCGGCGGTTCGGAGAATAAACGCCTTGCCAATTTTGGCGGCAATTACGTCCTGCACCACAGCACACCCGATGCGGTTGCCGGCATCGTGAAGACCGAATCGCAAAACAATTACGCTTTCTTCAACGGTAATTTTACCCGTGAAGCAGAAATGCCGAAAATCGGACAGGCGGTTTACGACGTATTGACCGTCAGCGTGCGCGGTACTCTGGCTCAGGCATACGGTACAGGCCGTCTGACTGCCGATTTCGAAAGCAAAAAAGTCAGCGGCAGCCTCGGCTATTTCAACAAAACGCTCACCGTTGATGCGGATATCAACGGCAACAGATTTTCTTCCGTCACCCCGACGGCAGAAATACACGGCGGTTTCTTCGGTTCCGCAGCCGCAGAGACAGCCGGTGTTTATCAGGTCGGTAAAATCGTAGGGACGTTTGCCGGCCAAAAACAATAAAAAGTGAAAGTTGCATTTACTTTTTTACAAGGGGTGCAGACACTCAAAATTTCACGACTTTCGGCATAAATATCAAATGTGTAGCAACGGCATGGTAAAGTTGGTCATCTTACGGGCCTTGTTACTCAAGCAGAAAGTATTTAAAAACGAAAAAAGCGCAAAATTTTGAATCGTCGAACCACCCCAAGGGGAAAGGTCGTCTGAAAACGGTTTGGTTATCCGTTTTCAGACGACCTATTTTTATAGTCGGCTCTCGCAAAGGCAATGTTGAAGCGTTCACAAACAGTTGCAGCAAAAAGGAAGAGCGGTTTTGTAGCGACTCCTCTATATCGGTTACAATCCGTTTTTCTCCTCAAACCAATATTCCAAAGCACAAAATTATGCTGAAAATCATCTCTGCCAACGTCAACGGCATCCGCTCCGCCTACAAAAAAGGATTTTACGAATACATCGCCGCATCGGGCGCGGACATTGTCTGCGTGCAGGAACTCAAAGCGCAGGAAGCCGATTTGTCCGACGAAATGAAAAATCCGCACGGGATGCACGGCCATTGGCATTGCGCTGAGAAACGCGGTTACAGCGGCGTAGCGGTGTACAGCAAACGCGCGCCTGACAATGTGCAAATCGGTATGGGCATTGAAGAATTCGACAGGGAAGGGCGGTTTGTGCGCTGCGATTTCGGCAAGTTGTCGGTGATTTCGCTTTATCTGCCCAGCGGCACCAGCGCGCCGGAGCGGCAGGAATTGAAATACCGCTTTTTAGACGCGTTCTATCCCATGCTTGAAGCCATGAAGGCGGAGGGGAGCGACATTGTCGTCTGCGGCGACTGGAACATCGCCCACCAAAACATCGACCTGAAAAACTGGAAAGGCAATCAGAAAAACTCAGGCTTCCTGCCTGAAGAGCGCGAATGGATAGGCAAAGTCATCCATACGCTCGGCTGGACGGATATGTGGCGCACGCTCTATCCCGACAACCCCGGCTACACTTGGTGGAGCAACCGCGGACAGGCGTATGCGAAAGATGTCGGGTGGCGCATCGACTATCAGATGGTTACGCCCGAACTCGCCGCCAAAGCGGTGTCCGCGCATGTTTATAAAGATGAGAAATTTTCCGACCATGCGCCTTTGGTCGTGGAGTACGACTATGCTGCCCAATAAAGTTTTCGGCAAATACGATTGGAATGTGAACGGTAAAACCGGCATAGGCGCGGCATGGGTGGTCGCCGCGTTTGTATTGCCTATGCTGGTGTGGACGATATTCATGCTGGCGCGGATGTCCGGCTGGGTTGAAATGACCCGCGCCAATCCGCTTTGGGCGTTGGTGTGGCTGCTGTTTTCGCTGCCCTGCCTCCTGATTGCCGCCAAGTGTTTCGGCTGGAAAGGCTGGCGGTTGATTGCCAACATCCTGATCTGCCTCGCCACCTGCGCCGTTTTAAGTGTCCCCGCCGTGCTCTTGATTACCTTTACGCTCAAAGATTTGCTCAAATAGGTCGTCTGAAATGCGAACTTTCGAACTCGAAGACCTGACGCTTTTCTTGATACGCGACGCGGACGAAGCGGAAATGTGGATAGACCGCTGGGCGGTCAGCTATCCCGTCGTCCAAACCGCTGCCGCTTCCGCCAGCCAAAGCGTCGCCCAATGGCAGGCAAACCTTCAGTCGGCGTTTGCAGGCATCAGCGGCGAACACATCGCCGTCGTCGCCCACGGCGCAGGCGTCTCCGCCTTTTTGGCGTGGCTCTACCAAACCGACATCCTGACGCAGAAAAAAATCGTCAACATCATTCTCGTTTCGCCGCGCCCCGAAGCCTTTCCCGACGATGAAATATATACCTTCCAGCGCGTCCGTTGCCCCTGCCGCACCGCGCTTGTCATCGCCGAACAAAACGGCACGCCGCGCAACTGGGCGGAAGAACGGGCAAACCTGTGGAACGCCCGCCTCCTCCTGTCGCCGCACTCCGGCACGCTCAACGGCGCACTCGGCGGCTGGCAATGGGGCATGAAGCTGATGCAGGAAATGCTCTTGAGTTGAACAAAACACTTGCAAGGATAAAACAGAAAAGGTCGTCTGAAACTGGAAATCAGGTTTCAGACGACCTTTTCGCAGGCAAGTAACAGTTTCGGGTAAAATACGGCGGTTTGCCAATCATCCGAAAGAAACCCATGTATTCCCTAGCCCGCAGCCTGCTGTTCAAAATCGATGCTGAAAAAGCCCACCATTTCACCCTTGACGCGCTCAACAAAGTATACAAACTCGGCCTGCTTCCGATTTTCGACAACCGCACCAAGCCCGTCAAACTCATGGGCATCACCCTGCCCAATCCCGTCGGACTGGCTGCCGGACTCGATAAAAACGGCGAATACATAGACGCATTGGGTGCACTCGGCTTCGGCTTCCTCGAAATCGGCACTGTAACGCCCAAACCGCAGCCCGGCAACCCGCAGCCGCGCCTCTTCCGCGTTCCCGAACACCAAGGCATCATCAACCGCATGGGCTTCAACAACCACGGCATAGATGCCATGATTCAAAACATCGAAAAAAGCCGTTATCAAGGCGTGTTGGGCATCAACATCGGCAAAAACGCCGTAACCCCCATCGAAAACGCCGCCGACGACTATTTAATCTGCCTCGAAAAAGCCTACGCACACGCAAGTTACATTACCGTCAATATTTCCTCACCCAACACCAAAAACCTCCGCGCACTGCAAGGCGGCGACGAACTGAGCGCGCTGCTCGAAGCCCTGAAAAATAAACAGGCGCAGCTTGCCGCCGCACACGGAAAATACGTCCCACTCGCCGTCAAAATCGCTCCCGATTTAGATGAAGCGCAAATCGAAGACATTGCCCACGTCGTCAAATCCGTCGAAATGGACGGCATCATCGCCACCAATACAACCATCGACAAATCAAGCCTCGGCAGCCATCCGCTCGCAGGCGAGCAGGGCGGTTTAAGCGGTCTGCCCGTGCGCGAAAAAAGCAACCAAGTGCTGAAAATATTGGCGGAACACATAGACGGCAAGCTGCCGATTATCGGCGTCGGCGGTATTATGAACGGCAAGGACGCCGCAGAAAAAATCCGCCTTGGCGCAGCCGCCGTCCAAGTGTACAGCGGCATGATTTATAAAGGCCCGGCATTAGTGAAGGATTGTCTGGCAGCGTTGAAGTAAACACGATTTCCAACACAAAAGGTCGTCTGAAAACCGGTTTAACTGGATTTAAACGGTTTTCAGACGACCTTTTTGAGATTTGGGCTTTCAACTCAATTTATGTTTACTATAAAATCGTTTCTATAAAATTAAAAAATGGGTCATGAATAAGTAACATCAATAAATTCATTTTTTATATTTTATTATATCTAGAAAATATAATAATTTTTTGAATCCTAAGCCCGAGATGGTATTTGAATCAGGATTGATCTAATGTGTTTTAACAGTATTTGAAGGACAAAGCTCTAAAGCTTTCTCGGATCGGAGTGATATAAACATATAATGTACTAGATCAGGATTGTTTGAATAGTATTTACTGACTAAGTAAGGCGAGTTGTTTGAATAAAAATAACAATATAATTTACCATTATCCAAAAAAGGTTGTATTTGGGAAGTTGGAATATTGAAGTCTTTTAAATAGTCTATCCCTTTAGAGGTTATAGGATAAAGTTGGGAAAAGGGTATTTCATCCGCTGTATTTGCTTCAAAAATAACGATCATTCTATTTGTTTCAACAGAAGTCCTCAAGAATATATTGCGACTGCTTTTGGGAAAAATATCAATGTACCAAGAAAATGATTCTGAATTTAAGAATTCATCAGGTGTGTGATAATAGTAATCACGATAATAATTATAATCAAACATAAACATTAACGATGCTATTATTACAGTCAAAAACCCAATAAAGATTAAAGTTAACTTCTTAAAATTATTAATAAATATCCTTTATTTTTTAATACTTCTTTTGTTTTATGATGATTTGGATTTAAATATTTTTCACATCGTTCTGCACATGTTTGATTTGAAGGGCATTTAAAACCATATTCGTTAACACTCATATCTTTTTTCATATCATCTATCATTTTAAAGTTTGTTAACCTTTCTTCAGGACGACCATATGAGTCAGTTAGATTTTGTACCCAATCTCCAACTTCTTTCGCTCTGCCATACATTAAAGCAAACCCTCTATCTGGTGCAATTGACTTGGAGACTTTGCAAAATGCAGTACAATGAAAAAATTGATCTGTATCCGTTAGTCCAAACGCTATCATATCATCTAAAGTACGTTTAAGAATTAGAATACTACTGGCTTCCCCCTTTATTGTTGCAGCAGTAAATCCATAATAATCTCCAAACTCATCAACATAATCATTAGATGATAATCCTAGTGGGTCAATATAAGAAATAGCATTCCGAGCTAATGCATATAAATTTTCCCCCCCTAGCAACCCAATCGGATCCTGCTGCGTAAACCGTCCAATCTCCGGATCATAGTAGCGGAAGAAGTTGTAATGTAGCCCAGTTTCTTCATCATAATGCTGATTCTGCAGACGGAAGGGTTGATGTATATCCATTTTCAGACGACCTTCTTGGGTCAGTTTGCCCCAGCCGCTATAGTCGCCGCTCCAAACAATATTGCCTTCCTCATCGGTCATCTCTCGCGGGATGCCGATTTGATCGTTGTGATAATACAGGATTTCTCTTGCCTTATCCGAGCCATTGTAGGTGGTGATTTGTGCAAGGGGTTCATAGTTTCGGTCTTCGGTATAAACATAGGTGTAGGTACGGTCTTTACGGTATTCCTGTAGCAGACGGCTGCCGTCCCATAGGTATTGGATTTCGTTGCCGTCTGGATGAACTTTTGCTATGCGGCGGCCCATTGGGTCGTAGCGGTAGCGGTATAAGACGGTGTTTTGTCCGGGGCGATGGATTTCGGCTTCGGTCAGTTGGTTATCGGCATTGTAGCGGTAATGTTGGATTTCGCCATCATGCTGCTGTTTTTCGATCAGGTTGCCCAACGGGTCGTAGCGGTAACTGGTGCCTTGGTATTGGGTAAGGCGGTTGCCGACGATTCTGCTTCCGTCAGTAAGGTTGTGGGCAGGGTCGTAGCGATAGTGCTCGTCCGCGCTTTGGGTAATTCTGCCCCGTACGTCATAGGTGTAATCCCTGCTGCCGTTGGTTTGGTCTTCGGTACGGACGAGGTTGCCGATAGTGTCGTATTGGTAACGGCGACCGATAAGGATGGCAGGGTCTGCTTTGTTGTGACTATTCGGTTGGGCGATTTGTTGTTTCAGACGACCTAATGGGTCAAGTTGAAATTGGGTATTCAACTTGCCGATAGCCCGCTCGATTGGGCGATGCAGAGCGTCGCGCTCGATGTCGGTAAGGGTGCTGCCGTCGAGGTTAATGTGGTGCAAGTGTCCGCTGCCGTAATACAGGCGGTTTAAAACTTCAACTGTAGGCAGGATGGTTTGGATGCGGTTGCCCAGTACGTCGTAACGGTGTTCGGTAATCTGTGCAGTGACATCTTTGGATTGTGAACGGCTAATACCCGACGCAAGGGGGCTACCCAAGTGGATGAGCTGTTCTTTAATCAGTCCGTTGTGATCATAGCCGAAGCGAAGCTCACTATGGGCGTTGTGTGCTTGGATCAGACGGTTAAGTTTGTCATAGCGGTAGTGGGTGCTCAGGATTTCTCCGCCGTCCAGATGACTGTCTTTCTGACGGATACGGCCGATACGGTCGCGGTGGTAGGTGATCGTCCGTATCGGGCGAGTACGCACGTCAATGTTCCCAGACGCGTATTCTTCTTCGCGTATGAGTTCGCCGGCAGGGTTGTAGGTGTAACGTGTCATTTTGCCGTCAAAGCCGGTCTCGCGGATCAGGCGGTCGCGCTCATCGTATTCGAAGGTATAGTTGTCGCCGTTTTCGTTGACGAGGGTTTTCAGACGACCTACGGTGTCGTAACGGTATTGGAATGCACCACCCAGCGCGTTGTAGCGGACGGTTGGTTTGCTGTCATTGTCGTAATCGTAGGCGGTACGGTTGCCTTCGGCATCAGTCAGAACACTCAGTCGACCAGCGTGATCGTAGCTGAAGTGTTTGCTACTGCCATCCGGATAGTCGGTACGCAATGGTTCTCCGTTTTGGTAATGGTAGCGCGTGGTGTGGCCGGCTGCATCGGTAATACTTTCGAGTTTGCCCTCATCGTTATAGGTATAGCGGGTTTGCTGACCGGAACAGTCGGTTTGAGTGTTCAGGCGGTGGTACTGGTCATATTCGAAAGTATAAGTATTGTTTTTTGCATCGGTAATTTGGGTAATTTGCCCATTCTTGTTGTAACGGTAACGGGTTGCATTGCCTTTGCTATCGCTTTGGATGGCAATAGCAACTACAGCTTACTAATCTACATCAGATCCCACAGTTTTAAAGAAATATAATTCTTTAAATTGACACGGATTATTATCGCAGATATAAGTTTCTTCTAGATAGGCATTTTGCGCTAAAACAGCATTAGTTACACATTGTAAATACTCAAACACTTCCTCTCTTCCAGCTTCTCTTTCTGGTAATAATACACATTGATCAAATTTGCTTTTATTC
>ERZ1674236.68-NODE-68-length-28553-cov-43.696996_pt1 | contig 28553 bp, 24 predicted proteins | sample MGYA00581210_ERZ1674236 | MGnify/ENA primary metagenome ERZ1674236 (study PRJEB41354, sample SAMEA4873328) | human saliva metagenome | biome: human-associated habitat [ENVO:00009003]; feature: mouth environment [ENVO:08000002]; material: saliva material...
CTGTACTGTCTGCGGCTTCGTCGCCTTGTCCTGATTTAAAGTTAATCCACTATATGTAGTCGTATGTAGTTTAACAAAGGGGCGCGGGTTTGGCGAATGCGGGGAGTCGGCTTGGTTAAGAATTGTATGCAATATGCAATTTATATGATTGATTTTTATCAAAGTTCTGTAAATTTTTCGGTATGACACCGATGTCAGGTGTGATATGCTTCGTAATCAAATGAAACAGGGATGAGGCGGGAGTCGTAAGATGGCTACAATTTATGATGTTGCTGCTTATGCGGGCGTCTCACCCAAAACGGTCAGCCGCGTCATCAACGGCGATGCGCCGGTCAGCGACAAAACCCGTGCAAAAGTCGAAACAGCGATTGCGGCTTTGGGTTATATCCCGTCTTCGGCGGCGCGGGTGATGCGGTCGAACCGCTCGGACTTGGTCGGACTGATTACCGGCGCCATCTCGCGCACGGGCGAATACGGCGGGGTACACGGTCTGCCGGATATGTTTTTAATCAAAGGCATCCAGCAGAAAATCCGCGAAGCGGGCAAAACGCTGATGATTGCGGATACGGACAACCGCTACGAGCAAATCGACCCTTTGGTCAGGACGTTTATGGAACACCGCGCGGAAGGCATTTTGTATGTAACCGAATCGCACCGCGAAATCGTCCTGCCCGAAATGCCCAACCGCTGCCCGATGGTTTTGGTCAACTGTTTCGACGCGGCGGGTACGCCGTCGGTTTTGCCGGACGACGAGCGCGGGCAATACGATTTGGTACGCAACATCATGCGTCACGGACACCGCCGTATCGCCTATATCACCTTGCAGGCAGGCGCAGAAGCGACGCGGCTGCGTTTGGCGGGCTACCGCCGCGCTTTGGACGAATCGGACATGGTGTTCGATCCTGACTTGGTGCAAACCGGCATCACCGACTTTGCCAACGACAGCGAGCCTTTGATTGCGGCAGTGTTAAAATTATTGTCGCTTGCCGACCCGCCGACGGTCATTTGCTGCGGCAACGACGAAATGGCGGTCCGCGTTTACGGCATTTTGAGGACGCGCGGCGTACGCGTTCCGGAGCAGGTATCGGTGGCAGGTTACGACAACCACAGCGCGATTGCCGAAACCCTGTTTCCGCCGCTGACCAGCACCGAGCTGCCCTATATGCGCATGGGCGCGCTGGCGGCGGAAATCCTGTTCGACATTATCGAGACCAAAGAAACCGCCCGTCCGCCCGTTCGGGTTGTCGGAGAAACGATTTGGCGGCAGTCGGTCACGGCATTGAAGTAAAACATCCTTTCAGACGACGTCTGCTTTATGAGGCTGACACAATACGACAATAAAAGGTCGTCTGAAAACACAAACAACACATCACGTTATCCATTTGCAACGTATCGACACGATACGCCCAAAAATAAAGAAAGCGGCCCAACCGCTTCGACTATGCAGTGTTTCCCGCAGTTTGTTGTTCCATGTTTTCTTCTTATACAGTCCAGGAGTCGCTTCAAAATGAAGATTTCCCCACAAGTATCCCTGACGCTTCGCCAGATTATGCTGATGAACTTCGGCTTCTTCGGCATTCAATACAGCTTCGGTTTGCAGCAAACCGCCATCAATCCGATTTTCAGTTTCTTACAAGCTGACCCTGCAAAACTGCCTTACCTCAATATGGCAGGACCGATTACCGGTTTGCTGGTGCAGCCCCTTATCGGTGCCATGAGCGACCGTACATGGATTCCCGGACTTGGCCGCCGCCGTCCGTATTTCCTGCTCGGCGCCATCGGTTGCAGCTTGTGTTTGTTCTTCTATCCGCACGTTACCGCATTGTGGGTTGCCGTATTGCTGCTGTGGCTCTTAGACATCAGCAACAATACCGCCATGGAGCCTTTCCGCGCCTTCATCGCCGATACCGTTCCCGAACGCCAGCAATCCACCGGCTTTTTGATGCAGTCCGTGTTTACCGGCTTGGGCATTACCCTTGCCAACATATCGCTCTATGCCTTCAAGAAAATCGACTGGTTGAACCAAACCTCCGAAGCGGGCATCCCCTACTGGGTATTCGGCTCGTTCTATATTGGCGCCGTCTGCTCCATCGGCTCTGTTTTAGTGACCGTATTGTCCACCCCAGAACATGAGCCGTCTCCTGAAGAGCTGGCGGCGATTAAAGCCCAATCCGGCGGTCCTGTTGAAGCCGTTAAAGAAATTTACCATGCCATCAAAGACATGCCGAAACCCTTGTGGCAGCTCGCTTCGGTTTACCTCTTCCAATGGTACGCACTCTTCATCTACTGGCAATACATCTCCCACAGTCTCGCCAAATCTATATGGAATGCTACCTCTGCCAACAAAGTCGCATATGAGGACGCAGTGGCATGGACCGGTGTGGTCAATGGCTTTTACAACGTCGTGACCTTTATTTCTGCCTTCGGGTTAATGTGGATGGCGCGCAAATACGCCGCCAAATACGTCCATGCCTTTGCCGTTACCCTTGCCGCACTTGCCCTTTTGGCGATTCCGCATGTTACCGATAAAAACATGATGCTCGCCCCGATGATCGGTTTCGGTATCGGCTGGGCAAGTATGATGGGCGTGCCGTTTATGATTGTCGTGCATTCCATCCCGAAAGAGCGCTACGGCGTGTATATGGGCATCGTCAACATGATGATTGTGATTCCGATGCTGATCCAAACCCTTACCTTCAGTAAAATCTATGAGAACTTGCTCGGCGCCGACCCGGGACATGCCATGACTTTTGCCGGTGTCCTCCTTATCATCGCTGCCGTACTGACCCTGACCATCAAAACGTCAAACAAACCTTATGGCGTAGAATCGGCAGGCTGATTCAGGGACTTGCCAAAAGGTCGTCTGAAAACCCTTGTTTTAGGTTTTCAGACGACCTTGTTGTTTGATTTGGTTTGTCCAGACAGTGGGGCGGTTACTTTTGACGCTGCCAATGATTTGATACTGATGGTTGGCACTTGGTTTAACGGAGTAAAAGGTAGCTTTAACAGCTATAATCCAATTGGACGGTAGATGATTCGAAAAACAGTCGTTCCGCCTGCATGTAGTGTACCTATTGCACATTGCTCCTAATGTCATCAAATTACACTGATCATCAACCATGTGGGGTGCAGGAAACGGAACGTCATGTCCTTTAAACTAGCTTCCAACCCCCAGACCTACTCAAAACGAAGACGACGAGGAAGAGTGATAATGAAAAAACTACTTGTAACTTTTTTTCTCCCATTATTTCCTGTTATTGCTTTTGCTTGCTCCCCTGGAGTTGGGGGCGGTCCTTCGGGAGATCCCCATTGTATGGCTCCGATCTTAGCAAACGATCCGTATTACAATGGAAGTATGAATCGGCAACAGCCACAGCAGGCAAAAACAGTAACGGTACAAGTCCCCTCCAAATTCGGAGCTTTGGCTTATAGTCCAAGTGTTGGACATATTGCAGGCTCTCTAAACCACAGTTCTAAGGCAGAAGCCCAGCAAGCAGCAATCCAACGCTGTCAACAAGGTAGTAAAAACACTCCTTGCAAAGCAATCGCGTGGGTACGAAACGGTTGTGTTGCAGCAGCGGCAGGCAAAGTTAAAAATAAATTCGTTGTGGTTGACGGTGCAGGGCATCCGGGAACTGCCGAGCAAATTGCTTTGCAAAATTGCAGGAAAGGAGGATTGACAGAATGTAAAATCTTGGCTCCCGAAGGTTGTTCGTTGCCTTGATTAACCTTACTTCCCATCCTGAAGGTCGTCTGAAAACCGGAATCAAGGTTTTCAGACGACCTTTTTGTTTGATTGTGCCGATTTGTTTTAAACGGGCGGGGACGGGTTTGTGGAAGCTCGGATTGTGCCGGAAGATTGCCGCATTCCCGCAAAAGCTGACGGCAAAGCGTTTACATGGCAAAATACCGCCTGTTTGCAGGTCATCCGAATTTTTCAGACGACCTTTTACCCTCTTCAAAAGGAATCCCCATGTCTTTGCAAAACATCATCGAAACCGCCTTTGAAAACCGTGCGGACATCACCCCGACCACCGTTACCCCCGAAGTCAAAGAAGCCGTGTTGGAAACCATCCGCCAACTCGATTCAGGCAAATTGCGTGTCGCCGAACGCTTGGGCGTGGGCGAATGGAAAGTTAACGAATGGGCGAAAAAAGCCGTGTTGCTTTCCTTCCGCATCCAAGACAACGAAGTCCTCAACGACGGCGTGAACAAATACTTCGACAAAGTGCCGACCAAGTTTGCCGACTGGTCTGAAGACGAATTCCGCGCTGCCGGTTTCCGCGCCGTACCCGGTGCCGTTGCGCGCCGCGGCAGCTTTGTTGCCAAAAACGTCGTGCTGATGCCGTCTTATGTCAACATCGGCGCATACGTTGACGAAGGCGCAATGGTCGATACTTGGGCGACCGTCGGCTCTTGCGCCCAAATCGGTAAAAACGTCCACTTGAGTGGCGGTGTCGGCATCGGCGGCGTACTCGAACCCCTGCAGGCCAGCCCGACCATTATTGAAGACAACTGCTTCATCGGCGCGCGTTCCGAAATCGTCGAAGGCGTGATTGTCGAAGAAGGCAGCGTGATTTCCATGGGCGTGTTCATCGGACAATCTACTAAAATCTTCGACCGCACTACCGGCGAAATCTACCAAGGCCGCGTACCGGCAGGCTCGGTTGTCGTGTCCGGCAGCATGCCTTCCAAAGACGGCAGTCACAGCCTCTACTGCGCCGTCATCGTCAAACGCGTGGACGCACAAACCCGCGCCAAAACCAGCGTCAATGAATTGTTGCGCGGTATTTAATCGGCGAACAGAAAAGGGGAGGTCGTCTGAAACAGCCCGAAACATAAACGGGCTTCAGGCAAACGGTTTTCCTGTTTGAATGGCAAGAGGTCGTCTGAAAACCGGATTTCGGGTTTTCAGACGACCTTTTCATAGGGTGAGTCGGTTAAGTCAGGACGGTATTACCGTTTTGTTTGATGCTGTTTTCTCCGCCATAAAAAAGCAACGGATAAACCGTTGCTTTTTTGTTTGACCTGCGAATCTTACAAACTGCCCAACACGATGCGCAACACGCGGCGTAAAGGTTCGGCCGCACCCCACAAGAGCTGGTCGCCGACGGTGAACGCGCTGATGTATTCGCCGCCCATGCCCAGTTTGCGGATACGTCCGACGGGGACGGACAGCGTACCGGTTACTTTGGCGGGCGTCAGCTCGTGGATGCTGGCTTCTTTTTCGTTGGGGATGACTTTCACCCAGTCGTTCGCGCCTGCCAAAATCGCTTCGATTTCGGAAACGGGCAGGTCTTTTTTCAGCTTCAGGGTGATGGCTTGGCTGTGGCAGCGCATAGAGCCGATACGGACGCACAAGCCGTCGATTACGGTCGGATTGTCGCTGCGGCCGAGGATTTTGTTGGTTTCCGCGCCGCCTTTCCATTCTTCTTTGGATTGGCCGTTGCCCAAATCCACGTCAATCCACGGAATCAGGCTGCCGGCAAGCGGTACGCCGAAGTTGGTTTTCGGATAGTCTTCGCTGCGCAGGAAATCGGACACTTTGCGGTCGATGTCGAGAATCGCGCTGGAAGGATCGGCAAGCTCGTCCGCTACTTGGGCGTGAATCGCGCCCATGCCGCTGATGAGTTCGCGCATATTTTTCGCGCCCGCGCCGGATGCGGCTTGGTAGGTCATGCTGGTCGCCCATTCGACCAAATCGTTTTGGAACAGGCCGCCCAGCGCCATCAGCATCAGGGAAACGGTGCAGTTGCCGCCGATGTAGTTTTTCACGCCGTTTTTGAGGCCGTTGTCGATGACGTTGCGGTTGACGGGGTCGAGGACGATAATCGCGTCGTCTTTCATGCGCAGGGATGACGCCGCGTCAATCCAGTAACCGTTCCAGCCGCTGTCGCGCAGGGGTTGGAACACGGATTTGGTGTAATCGCCGCCTTGGCAGGTTACGATGATGTCCATTTTTGCCAGTTCGGCAACGTCGTTCGCGTCCAATAATGTTTTAGCCGCCTGACCGAAATCAGGTGCCGCGCCGCCGACGTTGGATGTGGTAAAGAAGAACGCTTCGGGAATGTGGGCGAAGTCGTTTTCTTCTTTCATACGCTGCATCAAAACCGAACCGACCATGCCGCGCCAGCCGACGAAACCTACTTTCATGTTGAGCTCCTTAGGGGGAAATTGTTAACAAATTTCTGAATAGGGGAAAAGGAAGAGTTTTAAACCTGTTTGAGGTAAATGTAAAGTTTTTTATGCTGTTTCGGGAGTGTATGGGGGAGGTCGTCTGAAAAAAAGCGTTCCTGCCAAACCCGAATGATTCGAAAGCAAACCTGACGATAAGTCGCAGGCTTGCATTTGGGAAAGATTCAAGGTTTTGCAGGAACGCCGGCATCATTGAAAGCACAGTTCGAGCAGCATTTTGCTAACCGAAATGCCGCACTGTTTTTCAGACGACCTTTCGGATCAGTATCGGATATCGACGGTTACCTTATCCTTATATTCGCCCGGGGTGTAGTCGGTATTTTGGACTTCTGCCGAAATGGTGTGCGTCTGATCGCTGCTGTCGCCGGTAAATCTTTGCGCGCTGCCTGTGCCCGAAGATTGGTTGCCCCAGAAGTCGGAACTGTTACCTTTTTTGAGGCGGTAGGGGACTTTGTCGGTGTTGGCGGGATTGGTGGATTTCATCTCGCCCCTGCCTTCCTGATTACCGTTGGAAGGAATCAGACCGACGGTGTAGGGTGTGCCGTTGGTACAGCGGACAGTGAGGTTGCCCGACTGTTTCAGGTTGGTGCTGCCTGCGGTGTGTGTGCCGAAGTCGATGTCGTCGGCGGAGATGAATTCGCAGACGGGGCTGGCGTGTGCCTGTACCGTAAAGGGGAAACTGTCGTTGGATGAGTAATATGCACCGCAGTCGGCGGGATGTTGTCCCCAATAAGTCGTATTCCAGTTTAGTGAGGCGGATATGCCGTTGAAGACAGCTTCATACGGGCTTCCGTCAGCGTAAGGTGCGGCGGTTTCCTGATGGTTGAGGAGTTTGGCGGTGAGGGTAATTTGACCTGATTTGGTACCGTCGGGACCGATTACCAGCTTCTCCGTCATATAGGGCTTGGCGTTGCTGTTGGGGGCGTTGCTGCCCCAGATAGTGCCGTCGGGTTTGTAAAGTTGAAATTGCAATGTATTGGCGGGGCGCTTGGGATGCGCAAGCAACCTTGGGTTGTTTTGTGAGGGGGAATTATTGCCGCCATCGATGTTGAAGCACAGGCGGGTATGAGTGGTGCTTTTCAGGAAACTTTTGCATTCGTAGTTGATGGTAGCTTGTACTTCAGGAATCTGTCCTTCAAGCAGATTGATGCCTTGGGTAGGCGTACCAAAGGACAAGACGTTGCCACCTGTGCCTGAGATGCTGCTGACAGACGCGGTACATTTCATATAGTTGCCTACCTCTCCATTGTGCGCCCATGTTTGGGTAGGGGCAAACATCAGCCATAAGGCTGCGACGAATATGGTTTTGGGGAGCAGTCGCGAAGTTTGAATGAAACCTGCAAGGTTTGTTTTCAGACGACCTCTTTTCATGTTTATCTGCATATGATGTCTCCCAGTTCCGGGATGGAATCCGGATTGTGTGTTTCAGGGTAGTCCGCTTCGAAGGTGCAAGTGCCGCCGTTTTCGGGGAGGGCGACGGTGAAGCGGTTTCTACCTTCTTTCATGTTTTCAATATATGTTTTGCCGTCGAAGCCGGTTACGGCTGCCGGTGTGCCGTCTTCGGCAGTAATGCTGCCGCCGCTCGGGAGTAATTGGTTTTGTGCGTCTTTCAGCGTCATGGTGGCGGCGCGGGTACGCTGGATTTTGAATTCGACGCGCATGCCCGAGCGTTCGGGCGGGGCGATTTCGGCGACGGTGTGTTCAAGCTGGACATCCAGCGGCAATTCGGCAATATCGACGCTGACGGTGTTTTTTTGGTAGGCAGAGAGGCTGGGGATTAGTGCCAGCCCTTTGCGGTTGGTTTTGCCTACGGGCATACCGCCTGCACGGATGGGGACGTCCGCCATGTCGCCGGTGCTGACGACGGCGAAACTGTCGTTGACTTGGCGGGTGGCGAAGAGGCTGCCGCCCATGAGGACGAGACCGCCCCTCCAGCCTGCGTTCCAGTTGCTGTTGCCGCTTTGGCTGTAAACGTTTGCCCAGCCGTCGCCGTAGGTGTTTTGATGGCGGATGTTGCCGTTGAAGGTATTGCTGCGGCTGCCGTTTGCGTTGTCGTTTTGCTGCCAGCCTATGCCCCAGCTGGTGCTGCCCATGCCGCTGCTGGTTTTGTTCAGGGTTGCCTGATAACTGTTGTTGTGTTTGTTTCTGCTGATGCCTGCGGAGGTCGAATAGCCGTTGTCGAGGCTGACGGAGAGGCCCGCGTGGAAACTCAGTTCGCGCCTGTTGCGGAAGTTTTTATTGGCGCCGGCGTAGAGCGAGGTGCGGTTTTTGAAGCTGCGGCTCCAGCCGAACGAGCCTACGCCGTCGGCGGGACTGCCTTCGGTGTGGGAATGGACGTAGGATAGGCTGAATGAGCCGAGTTTGTCGCTGCTCCAGCCTGCGGATGCGGAGGCGGATGTGGCGGGGTGGCGGGTGGCTTTGAAAAAGTCTGCGCCGTATGCAGTGTCGCCCAGTTCGGCAAATTGCCCGTTGGTACGGCTTGCGCCCGCGCTGAAGGAGAGCCTGTCCCATTGGGTGCTGAAAAACGCGCTGCCGCGCCGTCCTTTTTTGCCCGCAAAGCGGCTTTCGGCATAATTAAGATTGAGTTGTCCGAGCGAACCCAATACGGTATCGGCGGCAATGCCCGCCTGACGGTATCCGCGCGCGGCCTCGCCGTGGATTTGGGCGGTCAGGGTATTGCTGACGCCGTAACGCAGCGTGCCGGAGGCGGCGGGGTCGGATTGGTATTTGGCGGAACGGATGCCGTAATCGCGGCGGACGTAGCCTGCTTCAAACGACCATTCGTTCAAGCCTTTTGCCAAAAGTCCGCTGCCGCCGTAAAGCGGCATATCGACGACGACGGTGCGCCCCAGTACGTCGGTGGCGACGACTTGGGCGTTGCTGCGGCCGCTGATGGACGGCGGCAGGATGAGTTCGTATTCGCCCGCTTCGATGTCGCGGCTCATTTGTTTGACGCCGTCGAGGTAGAGGTCGACCGTGCCGGGCAGGGTGCTTTTACCGAGGTAGGAGCGCAGTGGGGCGGTTTGTTTCCATGGGCGGGTGTTGTAAGTGCGGGAGATTTTGATACCGCCGATGCGTGTGCCGCCCCATGAGCCGATTTGTCCGGTCAGGGTGTCGCCGACGGTCAGCGATATGCCTTGTTCGGGCCAGACGGTGCGCCAGTAGGTATCCAGGCGGGCGGTGTTGCCGTGGGCGCTGCTTTCTTTGTTGCGGCTTCGGTTGGCAAATTGGGTGTGGTTCAGATAGCCCCAAGGTGTGCTCAGGCGCATTTCGCCGAAAACGCCCTGTGTGCCGTTGCCGGAGCGGTTGCGCGAGATATTGGCGTCATAGTTCAGAACGGCGGCAAAGCCGGGTTTGGCGATGGCGTAGCGGTTTTCCTGCAATGCGCCGATTCGGGCGGTTTTCAGGTCGGGCTGCCATTCGAGGGGGGCGGTGAGGTCAAGGGTTTGCGCGGCGGCATCGTATTTCGCCTGCAAGCCGGGGATGGCGGAGAGTTCGAACCATACGCCCGCGCCAGGTGTGGACGCGCCGTCCTGAATTTCAGGCACGACGCCGTTTTTGCCTGCTTCGGCAGCTTCTGCGTCGGGCAGGGCAATGCCGTAGGCGCGCAGGGATTCGGGACGCGCATACAGTACGCCGTTGCGCGACATGAAGGGTTCGATACCGTCGCGTATGCTGCCGTTGACTTTGACCTGCGGGTAAACGGTCAGCCATGCCTGCTCGTAGGCAGCAGGCGCCGCCTGCGTCAGGATGTCTTGAGCAGGTGAGGGCAGGGCGTAGAAACACAGCATCAGCGCGGCACTCAGTCGGGTGAGCCGTGTCCTTAAGTCATGGGGCGGCAAACCGAACCTCCGTTTGGATCGGCATACCGTTTACCGTGGCATTCAGACGACCTTGGTTCAGAGAGGCGGGGGAAACTTCCAGCTCGCGTTTCCAAGTGTTGCCCGGCAGGACGTAGCCCGCCAGACCGCTTGCCAGCGTCAATGCGTCTTTGGCAGAGGTCGTCTGAAAAGTAATATTGCTCAGTTGTGCATGGGCATTGCCCGTGTTTTCGGCAACCAAAACCGCTTTGCCGTTCGCGGCTTTTTCCACACGCCATTGCAGCTTCGGTTCGGCATTGTTTTGAACGTTGACAAACAGCGGCAGCGAATAGCGCATCACCAACTGAATGCCTTTTCGTGGTTTCGCATCGGGAGCGGGCAGCTCGTCCACAATCAGGCGGTAGGCTTCTTCAGCCTGTTTGTCGGACGGTTTGACACGCATCACGCGGAATTGCTGCTGCGCACCCGCTTCCAGTTTGACCATGGGCGGGCTGGCAATGACGGCATCGGTGGGCTCGAGCACTTCACCGCCGTTTGCGTCCTGCATCCAGCGGAACACGCGCACTTGCGCCGTCAACGGCTCTGCGCCCTTGTTTCCCAAAGTAAAAATACCCGCCCGCTGTTTGGCGGGCAGGGAAAGCGATGTCGGACTGACTTGCAAGCCGGCGGCATGGCTTGGTAAAACCGCTGCCGCCGTCAGCATACCGACAAGTGTGCTGATTGCTTTTTGCATGAGGATTTTTTAGTTATTTTGTTTTGAGGGAGTAAACCGGATTAGTAGGTCAGGGTTACTTTTACGCGGTCTTGGTAAGTGTCGGGGGTTTTGTCAGAGAGTTCATTTTGTGGAACTTTGGCAAAAACAGGCAGCATGATGGGAGAGCTTAAACCTTTACCAGTCAGAGTCAGCGCGTTGCTGCCTTTACCCCATTTTTCGGTTGTGCTGAGGTTGTCAACTGTTTCATTTTCCGTTCCTGCATTGCTGACGGTCGGTTTGTAGAGTTGATAAGCGATCTTATCTTGGTTGGTACCTTTCAAACCGCTCATCGAACCTGTGCCTTCTGCATTGGTATTGCTCGGTTCTAAGGCTACTTGGAAGACAGTGTTTTTGCTGCAATTAACTTGGATATTGTTTGTTGCTTGACCAACGTTGCCTTGAGACAATTCTTCGCTGCTGCTTTTGGCAATGTGAGTACCGAAATCAATGTCTGCACCGGCAGTAGTGTCGCCTTCGGCTGAAATTGCGCTTGATTTGCCGCTTTGAACGGTAAAGACTTCGCAAGAACCTGTCAGTTTCAATTTGACATTGAAATAAGCATCTGTGTTGCTAGGAACAACAGCAGCCATTGCAGAATTGCCCATCATCATGAGAGAGGCCAAAGCCAGAGAAGTTAAAGTAAAACGTGTTTTCATCGGATTTATCCTTGTATGTGAGTTTAGGTGTGTATTGACACAGTCTCCGTAATATTTCTGTGTAACTGATATACGGCAGGCTTTTTTGCCTGAACGGTATATATGACATTATTATGATTTGTGATTATTGTTGCAACTGTTATTGTTTGGTATTTTATAAGTTCCTGTGTTTTTTGTAAATTTTTGTATTATTTTTTGTTGTTTTTTTGCAAAGATTATCTTTTATTCGGCATTTAAATTGGATAAGAGGTCGTCTGAAAGCGTTTAAAAGAAGCTTTAGTTTCTTGAGGTTGGCTTTCAGACGACCTTTGCAGATGTTTGGGGGCGTTGGGAAATAACTCATGGGTAATAGCCCGACGGATATTGCGGATGAAGGTTTGAATCGTCTTTGCAGATAAAAAGGTCGTCTGAAAATCTCGGTTTGAGGTTTTCAGACGACCTTTGTGTTTCTATCAATCCGTCAGGCGTTTACAGGTTAGGATTAACGATGATTTTGACGGCGGATTCGTTGTTGTGAATCAGACGTTCGAAGCCTTCGGAAATCAGTTCGTCCAGCTTGATGCGCTGGGTGATGAAAGGTTCGAGGTTGATTTTGCCTTCTTCCACCAGTTTGATGGTTTCGGCGTGGTCGTTGCAGTAGGCGATGGTGCCGCGCACGTCCAGCTCTTTCATTACGACGCTGTGGACGTTGATGGTGGCGGGGTGGCTCCAAATGGATACGATGACGACCTTCGCGGTCGGGCGGCAGGCTTCGACCATGGTGTCCAGCACTTTATTGACGCTGGTGCATTCGAATGCGACGTCCACGCCTTCGCCGTTGGTCAGTTTTTTCACTTCTTCGACGACGTCGACTTCGGACGGGTCGAGGATGTAGTCGGCAACGCCGGATTCGCGGGCTTTGTCTTTGCGCGCTTTGCTCAATTCGGTGATGATGACTTTGATGCCTTTGGCTTTCAACACGGCGGCAAGCAGCAAACCGATGGGGCCTGCGCCGCCGACCAATGCGATGTCGCCTGCTTTCGCGCCGCTGCGGACGTAGGCGTGATGGCCGACGGACAGGGGCTCAATCAAAGCGGCTTGGTCTAACGGGATTTTGTCGGAAATCGGATGCACCCAGCGGCGTTTGACGGCGATTTTTTCGGCAAGGCCGCCACCGCAGCCGCCCAAGCCGATGAAGTTCATGTCTTTGGAGAGATGGTAGTTGCTGCCTTCGCTGGTCGGTACGTCATCGCGGATGATGTAGGGTTCGACTACGACGTGTTGTCCGACTTTGAGGTCGTCCACGCCTTCGCCGACGGCATAAACCACGCCGGAGAATTCGTGTCCCATCGTTACGGGCGCGGACTCGCCGGAAATTGGGTGCGGATGACCGCAGGGCGGTATGAAAATCGGACCTTCCATAAATTCGTGCAGGTCGGTACCGCAGATGCCGCACCAGGCGACGTTGATGCCGACGGTGCCAGGGGCGACGGTCGGTTCGGGGATGTCTTCGATGCGGATGTCGCCTTTATCGTAAAAACGTGCTGCTTTCATTGTAACGCTCCTTGTTTTGAGGTTGAAAAGAAAGGTCGTCTGAAAGGTAGGACGGCTTTTCAGTAAGAGCGGGAAGGATGTGTGGGATGTGCGACGAATATATGGTTATTTTAATGATGCGGCAGGGCGGGTTGTGTAGGATAAGCAACACAGGCTGCGCGATATTGCTTTGATATTTTGTTATTTTACTACATTTCGATGTGAGTAATATGTCGGCTTGCGTAAAAACGAAGCAGGGCTTGTCCGTGGTCAAGTTTTGGATGGAAGGGGCTTGAGGTATTCGTCAAAAAGATGCTGTCGGAAGGCGGGAGGATTATTGGGGAAGGATGAAAATTGTTGACAACGCAGGTATTGCTTATTGAATTAATCAAAATTTTATTGCGAAAAAATTTGAATTTTAGAAATTTAAATATATAAAAACAGAAAAAATTTGATTTTTTGAAATAAAATTGCCGTAATATGGCTAAAAGGCTTGTTTAAAACAGGTAAAGAAGGTAATCTATGCCTTAATTTATCTGAATTTGAAAGCAATAACAATGACCCAACAATACCCTACCGACGATATTAAGATTAGAGAAGTCAAAGAGCTACTGCCGCCGATTGCCCATTTGTACGAGCTGCCGATTTCCGAGGAAGCGGCGGGGCTGGTACACCGCACGCGGCATGAAATCGCCGATTTGGTTCACGGCAAGGACAACCGCCTGCTGGTGATTATCGGCCCGTGTTCCATCCACGACACCAAAGCCGCCTTGGAATACGCCGAACGTTTGCTGGTGTTGCGCAAGAAATATGAAAAAGAATTGCTGATTGTGATGCGCGTGTATTTTGAAAAACCGCGCACGACGGTCGGCTGGAAAGGTCTGATTAACGACCCGCACTTGGACGGCACGTTCGACATCAACTACGGTCTGCGTCAGGCACGCAGCTTGTTGTTGACGCTCAACAATATGGGCATGCCCGCTTCGACGGAGTTCCTCGACATGATTACGCCGCAATATTACGCGGACTTGATTTCTTGGGGCGCGATCGGTGCGCGGACGACGGAAAGTCAAGTACATCGCGAACTCGCCAGCGGCTTGTCTTGTCCGGTCGGTTTCAAAAACGGTACGGACGGCAATCTGAAAATCGCCATCGACGCGATTGGCGCGGCAAGTCATCCGCATCACTTCCTGTCTGTAACCAAAGCAGGGCATTCCGCCATTGTGCATACCGGCGGCAATCCCGACTGCCACGTTATCCTGCGCGGCGGTAAAGAGCCGAATTACAGCACCGAACACGTCAAATCGGCGGCGGAGCAATTGATAAAAGCCGGCTTGTCGCCCAAGCTGATGGTCGATTGCAGCCACGCAAACAGCCGTAAAGATTACAGACGGCAGATGGAAGTTGCCCAAGATGTTGCCGCGCAACTGGAAAACGGCGAGGACAATATTATGGGCGTGATGGTGGAAAGCCATTTGGTTGAAGGCAGACAGGACAAGCCCGAGGTTTACGGGCAAAGCATTACCGATGCCTGCATCGGCTGGGATACCACCGAAGAAATGCTCGCGCTTTTGGCTGCGGCAAACCGTAAACGGGTCGCGCCTTAAGCCGGTTTGAGTGGTGAAAAAAAAGAAGTCGTCTGAAAGGTCTGTGTGTGGGTAAAAACAGACAGTTTCAGACGACCTTTTATTTAATTTGTCTGATTTATCGGATTATGGTTTTTTCTAACTGTCCGCCTGTTAAGTTATCCTAGTTTAAAATGACTTTACTTATTGGAATAAATATTAATGACTTGGTGTGACATACTTTCGTCACTGAGTTAACCCACAACGGAGAACACACCATGAGCAAGTCTTTCTTGACTAAAACTTTGACCTTGATCGCCATTGCTACTTCTCTGAGTGCATGTGCGGGCATGACCCAAACACAACGCAATACCGCTACTGGCGCGGTATTGGGCGGTGTAGCGGGTAACCTGATCGGCGGCGATACCGGCTCTACTTTGGGCGGCGCTGCATTAGGCGGCGTCATCGGCAGCCAAGTCCACAGACATCGTTAATTTTTAAAACGATAAAAGCCGGTCGGACCTTAAATAGGTTCGGCCGGCTTTTTTTTATAGTAGATTAACTTTAAACCAGTACGGCGTTGCCTCGCCTTAGCTCAAAGAGAACGATTCTCTAAGGTGCTGAAGCACCAAGTGAATCGGTTCCGTACTATCTGTACTGTCTGCGGCTTCGTCGCCTTGTCCTGATTTAAATTTAATCCACTATATTTGGCGTGATTGAATCAGAAGAATGTTTGCGCAAGGGGACGGGTTTATCGGCGTTCAAACTTATGGATTACTTTTCTGTGGGTTGGGCGAGTATGCCGGTTTGTTGTCAGGCTAACGCGTCGCCGCGCATTCGCCGTTCTCAAACACCAACACCTTCTCCGGCCAGCGTAACGCTGCCAGCCGGAACTGTTCGGGACGGTATTTTTGCGGGAATTTCCTTGCCCGCCAGCTTGCGCCAATCGAGAAATCGACGCAGAACACGTTGCGCCGCGCCCCGTGCCAGACATCCGGCTGCGGCGGCAACAACAGCCGTTCGGCGGCAGCGGTGGCGGGAGAGGGCTGCCAACTGCGCCAATAATGGCCGATAACGACAGGCTTATCGTCACGGTAGTCGTCCCACCACGCGCAACGGGTCGTACCGCGCCAGCGTCCGCCGGCGTAAAACGGCTTGTCCGCCAAACGCTCTACGCCGCTGGTGAGGGCGCGTATCGGATGCAGGCGGCTGCGTTCGAGTTCGTATCGCGCGGTGGCGGGCATGGGCGGCGGGGCATGGGCGGGATTTTCCGCCTGCGGGGCATAATGCGCCTGTTCGTAGAGGTAGTCGGGATACCAAGAGGCCGCCTGAAGGCGGTGTTTCAACTCGGCATCGAAGCGGCGGTATTGCGCGGTTAGGCTTTCGCCTTTTGCTTCTTCGAGGCGTTCGATTTGCGGCGGCAGCCAGGCGGCGTGGACGATGCGCAGGTCTTCGCGCTCCAGCAGCAGGGGCTGTTTGGCCAGCCATGCGCGCAATTCGGTTTTCTCTTTCTCTTCCACGCAATGCCACGGCGCGTAATGGGCGTCTTTTTCGGCGCGGACATCGAAAAACCAGCCGGAGCCGTCTTTCGGATCGTCGGCAAGAATGTTCAATTCGTGGTTGCCCAAAACCATCCATGCCCATCCGCGTTCGCAAGCCTGTTTGAACCACGCCAGCATCGCTGGGCTGTCGGGGCCGCGGTCGCACAAATCGCCGACGAACACCAGCCGCCGCCCGTGCGGATGGAAACCGTCGTCGCGGTAGCCGAGCCGGGGCAGCAGCGATTGAAAGGCGGCAAATTCGCCGTGAACGTCGCCGACGATGTCCAGCGGCGTATCGGGCAGGGATTGGCGGTATTGATAGGACATGATGGTGGGAGGTCGTCTGAAAATTGGGATTCCCAAGTTTTCAGACGGCCTCAGGCAGTTTCAAGAAGTTTTCGCGGTAGTAACGCATTTCCTCGATGCTTTCGAGAATATCGTCCAAAGCCTGATGCGAACCGCGTTTCACCACGCCTTTGGCAACGGGCGGATTCCAACGTTTGGCGAGTTCTTTCAGGGTGGATACGTCCAGATTGCGGTAGTGGAAATACGCTTCGAGGCGCGGCATGTATTTGACCATGAAGCGGCGGTCTTGATGGATGGAATTGCCGCACATCGGCGTGGCTTTTTCGGGAATCCATTGCGCGATAAAGTCCAGCAGTTTCTGCTCAACTTCGGCTTCGGTCAGCCGCGATTCGCGCACGCGCTGGGTCAGCCCCGTGCGGCCGTGGGTGGCGGTGTTCCATTCGTCCATGCCGTCGAGCAGTTCGTCGCTTTGGTGGACGACATAAACTTCGGACTGCGCCAAGACGTTCAAATCGGAGTCGGTGATAATCATGGCGACTTCGATAATGCGTTCGCGCTCGGGGTCAAGCCCGGTCATTTCCATATCGAGCCAGCAGAGGTTGCTTGCGTTTTGAGTCATTTCAGACGACCTTTCGTCGGTTTAAAAACAATGGGCGGTATTATAGTGGATTAACTTCAAATCAGGATAAGGCAAAGCGGTCGAGTAAATATAGTGGATTAAATTTAAATCAGGACAAGGCGACGAAGCCGCAGACAGTACAGATAGTACGACAAGGCGAGGCAACGCCGTACTGGTTTAAAGTTAATCCACTATAAATAGTCGTCTGAAAACCAATGCGGTGGGTTTGCTCTATCGTTTCAGACGACTATTTTCATCAGGGGAGGATTCGTGGGCAAAGCCCACGCTACGGGTTGTCGCGGTTGAGTTTAAAGCGCTTCAAATAATATAAGGTCGTCTGAAAACGAAAGCGGCAGGTTTGCCCTATCGTTTCAGACGACTATTTTCATTAGGGGACGATTCGCGGGCAAAGCCCACGCTACGGGCTGTCGCGGTTGAGTTTAAACCGTTTCAAATAATATATGAGGTCGTCTGAAAACCGTTTTCAGACGACCTCTTTGCCGTTTTATTTCACTTTCAATTCAAATCAGAACAAGCCGTGGATCACGCCGTCTGCGTCCACGTCGATTTTCTCGGCGGCGGGGACTTTGGGCAGGCCGGGCATTTTCATCATGTTGCCGCACAGGGCGACGATGAAGCCTGCGCCGGCGGAAACGGTGATGCCGCGCACGGTGATGCGGAAGCCTTCGGGGCAGCCCAAGAGTTTGGCGTTGTCGCTGAGGGAATATTGCGTTTTCGCCATGCAGACGGGCATTTTGTCCAAGCCCAGTTTTTCCAGCGAGGCGATTTCGGCGGCGGCTTCTGTGCTGAAATCGACGTCTTCCGCGCCGTACACTTTTTGGGCGATGGCGCGGATTTTGTCTTTGATGCTCAACTCGACATCGTAGGCGAAGCGGAATTCATTGGGTTGGTTGTCGATGGCGTTGACGACTTTGCGCGCCAAATCCGCGCCGCCCGCGCCGCCTTTGCCCCACACTTCGGTCAGGGAAACTTCGACGCCGTGTTCGGCGCAGGCTTTTTCAATCATGGCCAATTCGGCATCGGAGTCGGACACGAAGCGGTTGATGGCGACGACGACGGGCAGGCCGAATACGTTTTTCAGGTTGGAAATGTGTTTCAGCAGGTTGAGCAGGCCTTTTGCCAAGGCTTCGAGGTTTTCTTCACCGAGGTTGGCGCGTTCTACGCCGCCGTTGTATTTCAAGGCGCGGACGGTGGCGACGACGACGGCCGCGTCGGGTTTCAAGCCGGCAAGGCGGCATTTGATGTCGCAGAATTTTTCCGCACCTAAATCCGCGCCAAAGCCTGCTTCGGTTACGGCGTAATCGGCAAGGTGTTTTGCCAGTCGGGTGGCGGTAACGGAGTTGCAGCCGTGGGCGATGTTGGCGAAGGGACCGCCGTGTACGAAGGCGGGCGTGCCTTCGATGGTTTGCACCAAGTTGGGCTTGATGGCGTCTTTAAGCAATGCCGCCATCGCGCCGTGTGCTTTCAAATCTTTGGCGTAAACGGGGCTGCCGTCTTTGGCGTAGGCGACGAGAATGTTGCCCAAACGCTCTTTCAAATCGCTGATGTCTTTGGCAAGGCAGAATACCGCCATGACTTCGGAGGCGACGGTGATGTCGAAGCCGTCGGGACGAATCACGCCGTCAACGGGTTTGCCCATGCCGTCGATAATGTTGCGCAACTGGCGGTCGTTCATATCGACCACGCGCCGCCACAGCACGCGTTTGGGGTCGATGTTCAACTCGTTGCCTTGGTAAATATGGTTGTCGAGCATGGCGGCGAGTAAATTATTCGCCGCACCGATGGCGTGGAAGTCGCCGGTAAAGTGCAGATTGATGTCTTCCATCGGCAAAACTTGGGCATAGCCACCGCCCGCCGCGCCGCCTTTGACGCCGAACACAGGCCCCAAAGAAGGTTCGCGCAGGGCGATAACAGAATCTTTGCCGATGTGGCGCAACGCGTCCGCCAAACCGATAGTAACGGTGGTTTTGCCTTCGCCCGCCGGAGTCGGGTTGATGGCGGTAACCAAAATCAGACGGCCTTGTTTTTGCGGCAGTTTGAACGCTTCGGCAGGATTGATTTTAGCTTTGTAATGGCCGTAGGGTTCGATATTGTCAACGTTCAAACCCAGCTTGGCGGCAATTTCGCCAATCGGACGCATGGTGGAGGATTGGGCGATTTCGGCATCGGTTTTGAAGCTCATGATTTTCCTTTACTGAATGGAGAAAAAGAGGAGGGTCGTCTGAAAGCCCATCGGAAAGACAAACGCTGATGGATTCAAAAGAATATTAGGCATATTATAGCGTTATCTGAGAATGAATCGCAGTGAAAAATTCGATAATTCAACAAAAATACGGTTCATATTGTTGACAATCCACAAGAGAAACGGACAAACATGGGCAGCAACGCATGGCTTTTCTGGGCATTGGCTTCCGCAGGCTTCGCCTCGCTCACGGCGATTTTCGCCAAAATGGGTTTGCAGGGCATCGATTCGGATTTCGCCACCTTCATCCGCACGCTGATCATCCTCGCCGCGCTGGTCTTGTTCCTGACCTATACCGGCAAATGGCAGGGCGTGAACGGATTTACGGGAAGAAACTGGACGTTCCTTATTCTCTCCGGCCTCGCCACCGGCGCATCCTGGCTCGCCTACTTCAAAGCCCTGCAACTGGGCAACGCCTCGCAAGTCGCCCCCGTCGATAAATTCAGTCTGGTTTTGGTCGCGCTGATGGCGGTGGTTTTTCTGGACGAACGCCCCAGCACGCAGGAATGGATAGGCTTGGGACTGGTTACGGCGGGCGTGTTGACGCTGGCTTTGAAACGGTAAGGCGAAATGATTTTTCAGACGACCTTTTAAGCTGAGGGGGCGTCTGAAATGTTGTGCTGCAAATAGGGCTGAAGGCTTGCCGTCATTTGCGGCGATGGTTTTGCGTGCATACGCGAGGAGTCGAATCCATCAAAAAGGTCGTCTGAAAAACAAAATGTTCAGACGACCTTTTTGTCTGCTCCGTTTTCAACATTCCACAACGCGGACGGAGACAGGGACAGCTTTTTTCTGGAGGGTGATGGCGAGTCCGGCAAGCGAGGTTTCTTTGTAGGTGGACTTCATGTCGCGCCCGGTTTGCAGCATGGTTTGGATGACTTCGTCGAGCGAGACTTTTTTGTCCGTGCCGTCTTCCAGCAGGGCGAGGGTGCCGAGTTTGAGGGCTTTTTCGGCGGCGATGCCGTTGCGTTCGATGCAGGGGATTTGCACTAGTCCGCCGACGGGGTCGCAGGTCAGGCCCAAATGGTGTTCCATCGCCATTTCGGCGGCGTTTTCCACTTGTTTGGGCGTGCCGCCGATGACTTCGGCGTATGCGCCCGCCGCCATGGAGCAGGCGACGCCAACTTCGCCTTGGCAGCCGACGTCCGCGCCGGAGATGGAGGCGTTGGTTTTGTAGAGGATGCCGATGGCGCCTGCGGTGAGCAGGAAGTTTTCGACGCGCTCTTGTGTGGCATGCGGGTTGAACTTGCGGAAGTAGTGCAGGACGGCGGGGATGATGCCGGCGGCGCCGTTGGTCGGGGCGGTCACGACGCGTCCGCCGGCGGCGTTTTCTTCGTTGACCGCCATGGCGTAAACCATGGGCCAGAGTTGGGTGTTGACGATTTCGGTTTCGCGCAGGGCTTTGAGTTTGGCGGCAAGCTGCGGGGCGCGGCGGCGGACGTTCAAGCCGCCGGGCAGTTCGCCGTCTGCCGCCAATCCGCGTTTGATGCAGCCTTCCATAACGTCGGCAACGCCGGCGACGCGGCGGCGGATTTCGGCTTCGCTGCAACCGGCAAGCGCAGCTTCGTTTGCCAACACGGCTTCGGAGATGTCGAGCTGGTTCATGCGGCATTGGGCGAGCAATTCGGCGCAGCTGGTATAAGGGTAGGGGACCGGGCGCGTTTGTTCGGCTTGTTTGTCAAACTCTTGATCGGTAACGATAAAGCCGCCGCCGACGGAGTAGTAAATTTGTTCTTTGAGTTTGCCGCCGTCTTTGCCGTAGGCGGTGAAATTCAGTCCGTTCGGGTGTTTGGGCAACACTTGGTCGCCGTGTATATTCAGGTCGCTGTCGGGGTTGAAGCTGATTTCGCGTCCGTTGAGGCGGAGGATGTGTTGCGTGCGGATGCGTTCGAGACGATCGGGGATGTCGGCGAGGGGGATGTCGTGCGGCAGGCTGCCTTCCAAGCCGAGCAGGAGGGCGTCGAATGTGCCGTGTCCGCGTCCTGTCAGCGCCAGCGAGCCGTAAATGTCGATGACGATGCGTTCGGTTTGTGCGTCCAGCCCTGATTGTTTGAGGTCGTCTGAAAAGGCGGCGGCGGCTTTCATAGGGCCGACGGTGTGGGAGCTGGAAGGGCCGATGCCGATTTTGAAAATGTCGAAAATGCTGATCATGATGTGTTTTCCCTCAATGTTGGCTGTTTGCGTGGCGGGATGCGGATGTTGTCTGTTTGTCGGGTGGTTTGATGTGTCGCGTGGATTAAGGCTCGTTTTCATGCGTCTGAAAGTCTGCGTATTTTAGCCTTTTTTGTCGGACGGATGATGCGCGGGCTGTCGTCGCAAAAGTATACGGCATTATAGTGGATTAAATTTAAATCAGGACAAGGCGACGAAGCCGCAGACAGTACAGATAGTACGGCAAGGCGAGGTAACGCCGTCCTGGTTTAAAGTTAATCCACTATATCCTGTTTTGCAGGGCGGGCGGATAGTGGGGCGGATGGTTGGTGACGGATTGGCATGATTTGCCGCGCGTAGCCATCATGGATTGGGTCGTCTGAAATCTTGTTTGGGCTTGAAATGGGCGAAATGGGGTTTCAGACGACCTTGATGTATCGGCGTGTCGTACGGTTCAGCCGAGCAAAAACAATTCGCGCCCGTGGGCTTTCAGCCATGTTTCGGCGGCTTGGGTGTGCGGGGTGAGGCGGTTGACGGTTGCCCAAAATTGCGGGCTGTGGTCGGGGTGGGGCAGGTGGCAGAGTTCGTGGATGCAGATGTAGTCTGCGACGTAATCGGGCGCGCCGATGAGCCGCCAGTTGAGGCGGATGCCGGTGGTGTGGCGGCAGACGCCCCAGAAGGTTTTGGCGTTGGAGAGGGCGGTCGCGGCGGGAATGAGGGCGGTGGCGCGGGCGTGGTGTTCGAGGCGCGGCAGCAGGTATTCGCGGGCGCGTTCGTGCAGGAAGCGGCGCAGGTGGGTCAGTTGGGCGGAGGGTTCTTTTTCGGGCAGCAGGATTTCAGACGGCCTGATTTGGATGTGGCTGCCACTGTGGACGGACAGGGTCGTCTGAACGCCTTGATACCAAATCCATTCGGGGAGGGTGTCGGCAGATGTGGCGGTCGGGGCTTGGTCTAGGGTGCGGCGCAACAGGGGTTCGTTGTCGGTCAGCCATTGGGCGAGAAAGCGATGGCTGACGAACGGGGGAACGTTGATGCTGACGGTGTCGCGGGATACGGGGCGCAGGATAAGGTTTTTCTTGGCGCTGCGTTTGAGCCGGATTCGGATGGACTGGCCGTCTGAAAGGGTGTGGGCGTAGTGGCGGGACATGGATTGGGTCGGTGTCGGGGCGAATCTGCGTTTTCAGACGACCTTTGCGACGGCAAACGGTCCTTTTCCTTCGATAAGGGGTTGTTGCGTTTCAATCCGTTTTTCGCATTCCGCCATCAATTCGGCTTCCGTACCGCTGCCATGGGGGATGACGGGGTTGATGACGACGGTGATGGTGCCGGGGTGTTTGAGGAAGGCGTTTTTCGGCCAAAATTCGCCGCTGTTGAGGGAGACGGGGACGATGTCCATTTCAAACATTTTCGCCATGCGCGCGCCGCCGAGTTTATAGCGGCCTTTTTCGCCGGGCGGCAGGCGTGTGCCTTCGGGGAAAATGGTGATCCAGTAGCCTTCGTTTTTGCGCGCCATGCCTTGTTCCATAAGCTGTTTGCTGGCTTCGCGGCTGTTGCTGCGGTCTATGCCTATGGTTTTGACGAGTTTCAGGCCCCAGCCGAAGAAGGGGATTTTGAACAATTCGCGTTTGGCGACGTAAACCTGCGGCGGGAAGATTTCTTGCAGGGCGAGGGTTTCCCAGCCGCTTTGGTGTTTGGCGCAGATGATGGAGGGGCGGTCGGGGATGTTTTCGGCACCGATGAGGCGGTATTTGAGTCCGATGATGTGTTTGAGCGACCAGTTGAGGATGCGTACCCAAATTTGCGCCATTTTGTGCGCGCCGCCTTGGACGGGCAGGGCGAGGAGCATGAAGGGGAAAAGTAAAATCAGGCTGGTGCTGAGGATGAACCAGTAGGTCAGGTTGCGGATGAGGAGCATGTTTCTACCTGTCGGATGGGTCGTCTGAAATCTTGTTTGGGCTTGAAATGGGGCGAAACAGGGTTTCAGACGACCTCGTGTATTTACGGGTTTGCCTGTCCGTCTGCACGGTCTTGTGCGGCTTCGTGCATGATGTATTGGGAGAAGGCGAGCAGGCTTTCGAAGATTTGGGTGTTTTCGGGTAATTCTTTTTCCTGTTGCGACAGGGTTTTCTTGCCTTTGCCGGTCATGACGAGCGCGGTTTTGCCTCCGGCTTCGTGCATGGCTTGCAGGTCGCGCAGGCTGTCGCCGACCAGCCAGGTTTCGGCGGGGTCGGCTTTGAAGCGTTCGAGGATGTCGTAAATCATGCCGGGCTTGGGTTTGCGGCAGTCGCAGTTGTCGGCGGCGGTGTGCGGGCAAAACCAGATGCCGTCGATTTCGCCGCCCGCCTGACGGACGAGGCGGTGCATTTTGGCGTGCATTTCGGTCAGGTCTTGGACGGTGAAGTATTTGCGGCCGATGCCGGATTGGTTGGTGGCGACGGCGATGTTGTAGCCTGCCTGCGTCAGAAAGGCGATGGCGTCCATGCTGCCTTCGATGGGTATCCATTCGTCTACGGATTTGACGAAGTCGTCGCGGTCTTGGTTGATGACGCCGTCGCGGTCGAGGATGATGAGTTTCACGGTTGCTCTCCGACAGGGGATTCCAAATGGTTTTTCCATTGCTCAAACGCTGCCTGAAAGACGGGTTTGAGGCGTTTGTAGATTTCGGGGGTGTTGGGGACGTGGTAGAAGCCGCCGAGCGACGGGGTGTCGAGGGTGCGGACGTAGTCTTCTAAAAATGCACCGTAGCCGTCTTCTTCATTGTCGTAGTAATAGGAGGTGAATTTCTGCCCTTGTTCGGTGAAGTCGTCGGGCGTGAGCGCGCCGTCCATGTGTTTGAGCAGGAAGCGGCGGCCGCTGGTTCTGCCTTTGAGCATATTGGCGAAATCTTCCGCGCTTTCGGGGGCGGTTTGCCAAACGGGATTCGCCAGCCCCGCCTGCGCCGCCCATATCCAGTACATGCCGATATGCGTGGCGGCGTTTTCGGACGGCAGGCCTTCGGGATATTCTTCGTCTAGGTGGAAGCGGATGTTGTCGTACATGGACGGTCGTGTGCTGTGATTCGAAGGGTGTTTATTGTAACGGAAAACGGGAGGGGTCGTCTGAAATCTGTTTTCAGACGACCTCCGGGGTGTCGATTTGCTTGTCAGCCTTTGAACACGGGGACGAGTTCGAGCTGGCTCAATACCTGCGCGGCGATGTTGATGACACCGAAGAGGAAAACCCAAGCCATCAGTCCGAATCCGCCGTAAATCTTGTAGTTTTTGCTTGCACCGAATTTTTTGCGCGAACGGTAGAGCAGCATGGCGGGGATGATGCCTGTCCAAATGGTTGCCGCCAGACCGACGTAGCCGATGGCGGTAACGAAGCCGGTGGGGAACAGCAGGCAGGAAATCAGGGGCGGCAGGAAGGTGAGGGCGGCGGTTTTGGTGCGGCCGGACACGCTGTCGTTCCATTTGAAGATGTCGGCGATGTAGTCAAACAGGCCGAGTGTTACGCCGAGGAAGGAAGTGGCAATCGCCATGTAGGAGAAGAGGGTCAACACTTTGTCCATGCTGCCGGTTTGGGCGAACTTGGACAGGGCTTCGATGAGGACGGAGACTTTCCCTTTGGCGGCAATCACGGGGGCGAACTCGCTGCGCGGCAGGTTGCCTTGGATGGCGATTTGCCACAGGACGTAAATCACGAGCGCGACCAACGTACCTGCCCAAATGGATTTGGCGACTTTGGGCGCATCGCCTTTAAAGTATTTGAGCAGGCTGGAGACGTTGCCGTGGAAGCCGAAGGACGTGAGGCAGACGGGCAGGGCGGTAGCGGCGTAAATCCAGTAGCTGGTGCCTGCGGGGGCTTGGGTGTCGAAGAGGACGGGAAGTTTTACATCGGCAATCAGCCCGCCGGTCGCCCAGATGAAAGTCAGCACCATGCCGCCGATGAGGATGGAGGTGAAACGGTCGACCAGTCGTGCCGACGCCCACACGCAGGTAGCGAAAATCAGGAAGAAGGCGAGTTGTCCGACGGTAAGCGAAACGTTGCTTCCCACTGCGCTGCCCAGGCCTTTGGCGGTCAAGTCGCCGCCGACGAAGATGTAGGCGTAGGTGAGCAGGTATAAAACGAAGGCGACAGCGATGCCGTTGATGGCGTTCCAAGTCGGGCCGAGCAGGTCTTTGACCATGGTGTCGAAGCTGGCGCCGTGCGGATAGTGGGTGTTGACTTCGAGTATCATCAGGCCGCTGGAGAGCATGGAAAACCAAGTGTAGAGCAACACAATCAGCGAGCCTGTAAACCAAACGCCGGAAGTGGCGGTCGGGTTGGCAAGCATACCTGCGCCGATGACCGTACCGGCGATAATCATGGCGCCGCCGAAGAGCGACGGGGTTTTGACGGACATGGAATTCTCCTCGGAAAAACAGTCCGCCATTATGCCGTAAAGTGTAAGGATTGGTAAGGAGGTCGTCTGAAAATTGCAGGGGCATGATAGGCAGTAGGGAACTTTTCGGACGGGGCGGCGGCGTGTGGATGAGGACGATTTAATTTTTTGAAAGATAGGGAGAAACTGCGGTTTCTCCTTTTTTTGTCTGATTGGGTTGAAAAAGGGTTTTCAGACGACCTTTTGCTTGAAAATGGCGTATTTACATATTTATACAGCATTTTATGGCTAATTTTTCTCTAATTTTGTCTTCCTAGAATGCGCAACCCTTACAGAGGCCGCATCTGAAACAGGGTGCGATAACAAAAAAACATACGACAGATCAAGCAGAAAGGAAGCCGCATGAGCCAATCATACGAAGTCATTTTTGAGAACAACCGCAAATGGCAGGAAACAAAGAGGCAGCAATACCCTGATTACTTCAAAGAACTCGCCGACGGGCAAAATCCCGAATACCTCTACATCGGCTGCTCCGACAGCCGCGTCGCGGCGGAAGAACTGATGGGATTTGAGCCGGGCGACGTGTTTGTACACCGCAACGTTGCCAACCTTGTTCACGGTTTGGACATGAATGCCGCTTCCGCCATCGAATACGCCGTCTCGCATCTGAAAGTCAAACACATCATCATCTGCGGCCACTACAACTGCGGCGGCATCAAAGCGGCGATGCTGCCCGAAGATTTTGGTACGATGAATCCGTGGTTGAGCAACATCCGCGACGTGTACCGCCTGCATCAGGAAGAATTGGACGCGATTGAGGACGGACACCAGCGCTACGACCGCCTAGTCGAATTGAACGTGCAGGAGCAGTGCCTCAACGTCATCAAAATGGCGTGTGTTCAGGAACGCTACTTGCTCGACGGCTATCCAATCGTGCACGGCTGGGTCTTCGACCTGCGCACCGGCCGCCTCATCGATTTGAACATCGACTTCAAAAACATCCTCGCCGACATCCAGAAAATCTACGACCTTACCGATTCCGAATGGGTGGTCAACGCGCGCAAGAAAGCGGGTTGATGGCTTGGAGGTCGTCTGAAAAGCAGTTTGAACAAGCGTCCTGATTTTTCAGACGACCTTGATTTGCCCCAATCCTATTAAATACAAAAACATACACACATCAGGAGTATTCCTCACCATGAAACCCCATCAGAAAAAACAGCCTTTGGGCAGCCTGTTCAAGTCCAATTTCGCTTCCGGGCTGGTCGTCTTCCTCGTCGCCCTGCCGTTGTGCCTCGGCATCGCGCTCGCTTCCGGCGCACCGCCGTTGTCCGGCGTGTTGGCGGGCATCGTCGGTGGTATCGTCATCGGTTCGCTCAGCACCTCGCACATCAGCGTTTCCGGCCCTGCCGCAGGCTTGGCGGCGATTATCCTTGCCGCGATTACCGAACTCGGTTCGTTCGAGCTGTTCCTGTGCGCAGGCTTAATCGCCGGCGCCATCCAGCTTTTGCTCGGCTTCATCCGCGCCGGCAGCCTTGCCGAATATATCCCCGTATCCGTTATCGAAGGCATGTTGGCGGGTATCGGCGTGATTATCATCATGAAACAGATTCCGTTTGCCTTGGGCAGCAGCGGCAGCCTCGCCGACCCCGCCGCTCTGTTCGCCGACATCCACACAGGCTCTCTTTTGGTAGCGGGCGTGTCGATGGCGATCCTAATCGTATGGGACAAAATCCCCGCGTTGAAAAACATCAAAGCCCTGCCCGCCGCGTTGGTTGCCGTGGGCGCGGGGATACTGATGAACCAATGGTTCGTCGCCAGCGGCAGCAGCCTTGCCATTCCCGCCGGACAACTCGTCCAACTGCCCGTCCCCGACACATGGCGCGAAGCCGCAGGTATGCTCACGCTGCCCAACTTTTCAGGTTTCGGCAACAGCTACGTCTGGACGACCGGCATCACCATCGCCATCGTCGCCTCGATTGAAACCCTGCTCTGCATCGAAGCCGCCGACCGCCTCGATACCCACCGCCGCATCACCGACACCAACCGCGAATTGCGCGCGCAGGGCGCAGGCAACATCGTCAGCTCGCTTATCGGCGGCCTGCCCATCACCTCCGTCGTCGTGCGCTCGTCCGCCAACGCCAATGCAGGCGCGACGCACAAACTGTCTGCCGTTATCCACGGCGTCCTGTTGCTGGTGTGCGTTTTGGCGATTCCCTTTATCCTCAATATGATCCCCCTGTCCACCCTCGCCGCCGTCTTGCTGCTGGTGGGCTACAAACTGGCAAAACCCGCCACCTTCCTGCATTTCTGGCATAAAGGGCTGTACCAGTTCATTCCCTTCGCCGCCACCCTCGTCGCCGTCGTCGCGCTCGACCTGCTCAAAGGCGTCGGCATCGGACTCGCCATCAGCATCATCTTCATCCTTCAGGGCAACATGAAACGCGCCTACTACCTCAGCCGCGAAGAACTCGCCGAAGCCGACGAAATCAGCTTAGAGCTGGCGGAAGAAGTCTCGTTCCTGAACAAAGCCGCCATCAAGAAAACCTTGAAAAACATCCACCCGGGTTCCAAAGTAACCATCAACGCCGAACGCTCGTCCTACATCGCCGGCGACGTATTGGAACTGATTGAAGACTTCGCCAACGTCTTCGCCAAAGAAAACGACATAGACGTCGTGCTCAAAGGCTTCAAGTCCGACTACGATCACGAAGGCCGTGACCACCACAGCCATGTGCGGGTAGGGCATAGCGCGAGTATAGTCAATTAAAAACAAAATGGTACAATACTCAAATTTGAAGGTCTAACCA
>ERZ1674236.70-NODE-70-length-28051-cov-6.693992_pt1 | contig 28051 bp, 21 predicted proteins | sample MGYA00581210_ERZ1674236 | MGnify/ENA primary metagenome ERZ1674236 (study PRJEB41354, sample SAMEA4873328) | human saliva metagenome | biome: human-associated habitat [ENVO:00009003]; feature: mouth environment [ENVO:08000002]; material: saliva material...
AGGGAGCGTAGGCCGCCCCGCCCACCGTGGCGGTGGCGGCCCACGCGCTCATGGCGACGGACACGAGGGCGAGTTCGAGGGCAGGGCCCGCCGAATCGGCGACCTGCAGCCAAGAGGCCACGCGCCCGTGCTTGGCCTCGGGGGTGACCTCGAGTGCCATGACGGACAGGGGAGCGTGAACGAGACCGACTCCGAGGCCGACGAGCAGCCAGCCGATGAGGGCCACCCACACGGGGATCGAGGGGAACAGGATCGCTCCGACGGGGATCGCTCCGATCGCCATGAGTGTTCCGCCGATGACCGGGAGCCGGCGGCGCAGGTGTGCATCGTGAACGCGTGCCTGGCCGACCGCGCCAATCGACCATGTGATCGACCCGAGGGTGACCCACCAGGCGGAGGATGCCTCGGACCAGCCGTGCACGCGCTGGAGGATGAGCGGGATCATGACGGCGAGACCGACCTGTGAGGCCAGTGCGCTCAACCTCGCAAGGATCGCCGAGGGCATGCCGCGGCGGGATATGAACGTTCCGCGCGGCAGGAGTCGGGGCAGCGCCCAGGCAGTGATGCACGCGCCGAGGGCGAAGACCGCGAACTGCGCGAAGGGTGAGGAGAGGGCGCCCGCAAGCTGGAGCAGCATGACACCAATTCCGACAAGCCCGGCGTCTCGCGAGAGGGACGCGAGCACGGGGGAGCGCTGTCCCTGTGCAGTCGGGATCGAGCGCAGGACGTAGGCGATGGGGAGCGCCGCGACCGCAACGAAGAGCGGAACGACGCCGAAGACGTAGCGCCAGCCCCACTCCTGGGTCACGTGGCCTGCGATCGCGGGGCCGACCAGCGAGGGGAGAACCCACGCCAACGAGAAAGACGCAAAGAACGAGGGACGGTGGCGGGGGGAAGCAACTGCTCCGACGAGGACGTAGAGCGGGACAATGAGGAGGCCTCCGCCGAGCCCCTGAAGCGCGCGGCCGATAACGAAGACGACCACGTTTGTGCCTGCGGCGCACACCACCAAACCGACGGCGAAGAGAATCAATCCCGCGAGTAGGACAAAACGGGGGCCCTTCCAATCCGCCAGCGCGCCCGCGACCACGGTGGCGCTCAGCTGCGCCGCCAACGCCGCGCCCGAGGCGATCGGATACCACGCGGCTGCATCGAAAGATACGACGACCGCAGGCATGATTGTCGTGGCGGCGAGCTCCTCGAAGGCCACGAGGGTAATGAGGAGAACCGAGCCGATGGCCAAGCCAATTTCGGACGGTGTCCAGGACGATCGGGCGGGGGTGGAGGAATCGGCGGCTGGCATGTTCACTATCGTACTCGCGGCACGCGCGACTCTTCGGAAGGCAGGCGTACAATGACACTGCCGCCGCCTGTCTCGCGGATGGTAACTACGAAAGGAATCACAGTGCTTCGCACTCACAACATTGGAACCCTCGGCACCGATCTGGTCGGCCAGACCGTGACGCTCACCGGTTGGGTGGATCGTCGTCGTGACCACGGTGGCGTGGCGTTCATCGACCTGCGCGACGCGTCCGGCATCGCCCAGGTTGTCGTCCGCGACGAGCGTGTCGCCCACGAGCTGCGCTCCGAGTTCGTCCTGAAGGTCACCGGCGAGGTCTGCGCTCGCCCCGAGGGCAACGAAAACCCGCACCTGGCCACCGGCGCCATCGAGGTGATGGGTGACGACATCGAGATTCTGAACACCAGCGCGCCTCTGCCGTTCCAGGTGTCCTCCAATGCTGAAGATTCCGGCAACGTGGGCGAGGAAACCCGCCTGAAGTACCGCTACCTTGACCTGCGTCGCGAGCCCGAGCAGTACGCGATCCGCCTGCGCTCGAAGGTCTCCCGCGCTGCCCGTGAGGCGCTCTACGCCCGCGACTTCGTCGAGATCGAGACCCCGACTTTGACCCGGTCGACCCCCGAGGGTGCCCGCGACTTCATCGTCCCCGCGCGTCTATCGCCCGGTTCCTGGTACGCCCTGCCTCAGTCGCCCCAGCTCTTCAAGCAGCTGCTCATGGTGGCCGGCATGGAGCGCTACTTCCAGATTGCGCGATGCTACCGCGACGAGGACTTCCGCGCTGACCGTCAGCCCGAGTTCACCCAGCTCGACATCGAGATGAGCTTCGTGGACCAGGACGACGTCATTGAGGTCGCTGAGGACGTCCTGAAGAACGTGTGGGCGCTCATCGGCTACGACCTGTCCACGCCGATCCCGCGCATGACCTACAAGGACGCGATGGAGCGCTACGGCTCGGATAAGCCCGACCTGCGCTTCGGCCTCGAGCTCACCGAGCTCACCGAGTACTTCAAGGACACGACCTTCCGCGTGTTCCAGGCCCCCTACGTGGGCGCCGTTGTCATGCCCGGTGGCGGGTCGCAGCCGCGTCGTACTTTCGACAAGTGGCAGGAGTGGGCCAAGGCACGCGGTGCCAAGGGCCTTGCTTACGTCACGATCGCCGAGGACGGCACGCTGGGCGGCCCCGTCGCGAAGAACATTACCGAGGCCGAGCGTGAGGGCCTGGCTGCCGCCACCGGCGCCAACCCCGGTGACTGCATCTTCTTCGCCGCCGGCAAGCCGACGCCGTCGCGTGAGCTGCTCGGCGCGGCTCGCCTCGAGATCGGCAAGCGCTGCGACCTCATCGACCCCGACGCCTGGGCCTTCACCTGGGTCGTCGACGCTCCGCTCTTCAAACCCACCGGCGACGCCGAGGCCGAGGGTGACGTCGCGCTGGGCCACAGCGCCTGGACCGCCGTCCACCACGCGTTCACCTCGCCCAAGCCCGAGTGGGTTGACTCCTTCGACAAGGACCCGGGCAACGCTCTGGCCTACGCCTACGACATCGTCTGTAACGGCAATGAGATCGGCGGCGGCTCCATCCGTATCCACCGCCGCGACATCCAGAACCGCGTGTTCAACGTGATGGGCATTGGCGAGGAGGAAGCCCAGACGCAGTTCGGCTTCCTGCTCGACGCCTTCAAGTACGGCGCCCCGCCGCACGGTGGTGTCGCTTTCGGTTGGGACCGCATCGTCTCCCTGCTGACGAAGTCCGACTCGATCCGCGACGTCATCGCCTTCCCGAAGTCCGGCGGCGGTTTCGACCCGCTGACCGAGGCCCCGGCCCCGATTACGCCCGCGCAGCGTAAGGAAGCCGGCGTCGACGCGAAGCCGAAGAAGCGCGGCGAGGAAGCATCCGAAGAATCGGACAAGTGATCTCCCGTCCGTGACTTTGTCCACGGAACCCCCATCGGTTACCGACTGGTGGGGGTTTCGTGCACAATGGGTACATGTCGTACGTCGAGATGCACCCTGAGAATCCGCAGGCACGTTTGGTCAATACGGTCGTTGACCTGCTGGAACGCGGCGGCACGATCGCGCTGCCTACCGACTCCGGCTACGCGATCGCCACGAAGGCGGGCAACAAGGCGGGTATGGACACAATCCGTGCCATCCGTAAGCTCGATGACAAGCACAACTTCTCGTTGCTGTGTCACTCGTTTGCGCAGCTGGGCGAGCTCGTGATCATCGATAATCACGAGTTCCGCACCATGAAGGCGCTCACCCCCGGACCCTACACGTTCATCCTGCGGGGGACCAAGGAGGTCCCGCGGATCATGCTGAACAAGAAGAAGCACACGGTGGGCGTGCGCATCCCCGATCATGTCATTACGCAGGCGATCGTCGAGGCGCTGGGTGAGCCCCTGGCCTGTTCGACGCTCATCATGCCGGGCGAGGAAGAGCCGCTGACCGACGGTTTTGACGTGGATGATCGCATCGGTCACCAGGTTGATCTGGTAGTTGTGGGGCCCGTGGGCGTCGCCGAGCCGACCACGGTCATTGACTTTGCTGGTGGGGACGCTGTCGTCGCCCGCGTCGGTGCGGGCGATATTTCGCTCTTCGACTGATCGCGTGGCATTCGAGCAGACGGCTTTTTCGCGCACCGGTTTTTGCCGGCTGCGCTGGGAGGCGTCGGACGGCGTCTATCGTTACGCCGACGGGCTTCCGATCGTCGGGCCTCGGCTCGTCGTCGATGGGGTCGACGCCGTTCGCGTGACCTTCCAGTGGGGCGCCCAGGCTGCGGCTGATTGCTACGTCGTCCTCAACACGATTACGGATCGGGCGCGCGAGCACCTCGACGACTTTTGCATGTCGATAGGGCCGGGAAACTCGGACGCTCGGGCGCTCGTGTGCGCGCTTCCCGCCGATGTGATTCTCAGCTATCAAATGGGGATCGTCGGGCCATGGGGTCTTGAACCCGGGGTGCGTACGGACATGGGGGAGTGGATTCGCTTCCTTGAGGAGGCACGTCCTGATGAATCGAATCCCCGGAGAGTCGTGAATGGGCGAGGCGCTCCTGCTTCACTCTTCGTTGGCCCCGATGCGCGGGTGATGTGGCCGTCGGAGGACCTGTCAGCGCCTTGGATGCGTGCGCCGCGAGAACATGAGATTGGGGCGCGTATCGATGCCCGGCTGGGGCAAATACGGCAGCGCCGGATCGTGATGTATGACGGCGAGGCGGATCCGACGTGCACGCTGATCCTCTTCGATGGCGAGATCTGGCGGGGTAACGGCGTTGGCTGGTTGCCTCGGCGCTATCCCGGCCTGCGCGTCGTGACAATCGACGCGGGAGATCTGGACGAGCGCGAGGCGGAGTTGACCGATGCGGATCGCGTCGGTGCTCTGCTGCAGGCAGTGTGTGATGAGGCGGGTGCGGGGTCCGTAATGGTTGCCGGCCAATCCTACGGTGGCCTTGCGGCACTTGAGGTCGCTCTGCGATTGGATGTGCCCGTCGACGAGATTGTTGCTCAATCCCCGTCACTGTGGTGGGGAGGCGCGCGACGAGGCATTGGTGAAGGAACACTGATGGGTGACCTGCGTGCAGGGTCGGTGAGGCCGCGCCGGGATATGCGGCTGCGACTTCAGGTGGGCACGCTGGAAGAGACGATGCGTCCGGTTGTGGACGACTGTGTCGAGCTCCTGCGGAGCCAGGGCGCAGCCGTGGAGCTCGACCATTATTGCAGTGGGCATGACGTGGCATGGTGGCGCGAAGGCCTTGTCCGCGCCCTTGATGAATGGGATGCTCTCACATGCTGACCAGCAGCGAGACGGATTGAGTCACTAGCTTATCAATAGGTTAGGCTTACCTATGTACCTAACAAGATCGACTGAATTGAGACACCTGTGCATCTGTCGACCCGAGTTCGCGCCATTGTCGGCGTCGCTCTGACCGCTCTCGCTCTGGGAGCATGCTCGTCCAACCAGCCCGCCCCGGCCTCGTCCCCCGAGGCTTCCGCGACGTCCGAGACCTCCGCGACGCGCACCGTCACCGACGCGTCCGGCCAGGAGGTTACCCTGCCGTCGCACCCCAGCCGTGTTGTCACGCTTTCTGAGCCGACGACCGACAATGCGCTCGCCCTGGGCGTGACTCCGATCGGTGTCGTCTCGGGTCGCGGCCAGCAGACCGTTGCTAACTACCTCGTCGATCGCGCGGGCGACATCCCGATCCTGGGTTCGATCGGCACCCCCAACCTCGAAGCTATCGGTGCGGCGCACCCGGACCTGATCCTTGTTGATGGTACCTCTGTGAAGAACAATGACACCGAGACGCTCAATGCACTGAGTCAGATCGCCCCCGTCTTCTTCACCACGCAAAAGGGCGGCGACTGGCGCGAGACCTTCACCCTGACGGCCGACGCGCTCGGCGTTGCCGACCAGGCTGAGGCCAAGCTCGCGGAATTCGACCAGCACGTTGCCTCCGTCAGTGCCCGCCTGAAGGACGCTGGCTACCTCGATCAGACCTACTCGGTCGTGCGTTGGCAGGGCGATAGCGCTGGCCTCATCCTCAAGGAGCTGCCCGCCGGCCAGGCTCTCACCGCGCTCGGCATGAAGCGTCCCGCAAACCAGGACCGTAACGGCGAGGGCCACTCCGAACCCGTCTCGCTGGAAAACATCGATCAGATTGACGCCGACTGGATCTTCTTCGGCACACTGGGCAAGGCCTCGGTGAACAACCCCTCCGCCGGTGGTAACACAGGCGTCGAGGCATCGGCTGCAGCCCTCGAAGAGGCGAAGACAACCGTCGGCTTCGACTCCCTCGGCGCCGTCCAGGCGAACCACGTCATTCCCGTCGACGGCTCCCTGTGGACCTCCACCGGTGGTTACCTCCTCATGGACGGCATCATCTCGAGCATTGAGGCCCAGTTCGTTCCGGCCTCCTGAGGTCGATGGCCGAACACACCGGGTCGATGACCTGACATGACTACTCGTCGCATCACCAGCGTCGCCATTGCCTGCGCAGTGGCGACGCTGGTGCTTGCCGCCGTCACCCTCGCGTCCCTCGCTCTGGGTTCGCGCCAGATTGCTCCCGACGTCGTGTGGGATGCGCTCGTGAACGGCGGAGCCAGCCAGGACGCCCAGGTGGTCACGCAACTGCGTGTTCCGCGCACCGTCGCCGCGCTCGTCATTGGCGGTGCGCTGGGGCTGGCAGGTTCCATCATGCAGGCGATGACACGAAATCCTCTTGCCGATCCTGGCGTCCTCGGCATCAACGCCGGTGCCGCCTTCCTTGTTGTGACGGTGACGGCCGCGAGTGGCGTCGCCACCCGCGCGGCGACGCTTGGCGCTTCGCTTCTCGGTGCGGGCGTGGCCGCCGGTCTTGTCTTCGCTATTTCGGGTAGCGGGGGAGGATCTCGATCGCGCCTCGCCCTGGCCGGCATTGCCGTCTCGGCCGCTCTCGCCTCACTCACTCAGGCTGTTCTCGCGGCGAACCAGTACGCCTTCAATGAATTCCGATACTGGGCATCGGGATCATTGGAAGGCGTTGATATTGCCTCGTCGGTGAGCGCGGGTGCAGTGATCGCCGGCGGTGCTGTGGTTGCGCTTTTCATTACCTCGGCACTGGGCGTCCTTGCGCTCGGCGACGATGCCGCGGTGAGCCTTGGAGTGCGCGTGCGACTCATCCGCGTGCTCGGGGTTGTCGCAGTGACGGCACTGGCTGGGGGAGCGACTGCTCTGGGCGGGCCCCTCACGTTCGTCGGCCTTGCGGTGCCGCTCATGGTTCGACGAATCGTTGGAGCCCGGCAGGGGGCCATCGCCCTCTGGTCTATCGTGGTCGGAGCTGCTTGGGTGTGCGGTGCTGATGTCGTCTCACGCCTCGTGCTCGCCCCGGCCGAGGTCCCCGTGGGTGTCATCGTCGCTCTGATTGGTGCTCCGTTCTTCATCCTGGGGGCGCGCGGAAAGGGCATGTCATGACGCCAGCTCCCTCGCGCTACAAGACCGTTTCGCTGTGTCGTTTGTCGGTGCGCGCGCACCGACGCAGCGCCGCCGTCGTGCTCATCGGATTTATTCTCCTCGCCGCGTTAGCCGTTTATTCGATGACTCTGGGGGACTACGGGCTGAGTGCCGGTGACTCGTTCCGTCGTCTTCTGGGAGACGGCGGGCCCCGGGACGATTTCCTGGGTGTCTACTTTGTTCAGTCGGTGCGCCTACCGCGCATGCTCGCAGCGATTGCTGTCGGCGCAGCGCTTGGAATCGCCGGGCGTATCTTCCAGACGATCTCGGGTAACCCACTCGGTAGCCCTGACATCGTCGGTCTGTCGACAGGTTGTGCAACTGGCGCTCTGATGGCAATCATTATTCTGGGTTCGAGCCCCGCGGTCACTGGGGTGGGTGCGTTGCTCGGAGGACTTGTTTCGGGTGCGGTCATTCTCGCGTGCGCGGGTGGTATGCGAGTCACGGGTATTCGCGTCGTCCTCGTCGGCATTGGCTGCTCGGCGGCGTTGCGTGCTGTCAATTCGCTGCTCATCGTCAAGGCTCCGCTGGAAGCAGCGCAGCGTGCCCAGCTCTGGAGTGCCGGCTCATTCTCCGGGGTTACTGTCACGCGTCTGATGCCTTTGTTGATCGTGATCGGTGCTGTCGTTGTGGTGTGCGCCGTCTTCGCGGTGCCCCTCGGTCTCGTCGCGATGGGTGACGATGTTGCGACGGGGCTTGGCGTGCGAGTGCGTCGCACCCGTGTACTCCTTATCGTCGTCGCGATCCTACTCGTCGCATCCGCGACATCGGTGGCTGGGCCGGTTGCTTTTGTTGCTCTCGCCGCTCCTCATGTCGCGCACCGGCTGTGTGGCGGCGGGGGAGTCGGATTTACATCGTCCGCCATCGTCGGTGCTCTTCTTGTGCTGGTCTCAGACGTGTGCGCACAGAGGCTCGTCGCTCCGGCCGAGCTTCCCGTTGGCGTCGTGACGGGTGTTGTTGGAGGCGTCTACCTTCTCTGGTTGTTGATTCGTGAGGTGACATCGTGAGTGAGACCGCTGTGAGCCGTGGGCTGAGTGCTCGGGACATTGTTGTCGGCTATCGAAAAAATGCGCCGATCCTCGAAGGACTTTCTCTGGACGTCCTGCCAGGCGAACTGACCGTCATCGTTGGCCCGAACGCCTGCGGAAAGTCGACGCTCCTGCGTTCGCTGGCCCGGGTGCTCGACCTGCGACGCGGTGCGGTCGAGCTGGATGGACGAAGCGTTGCGGACATGGATCAGAAGGCTCTTGCGCGTCGCCTGGGTTTGCTTGCTCAGTCGTCGGTTGCTCCGGGCGACATGTTTGTCGAGGATTTGGTTGCCCGCGGCCGCTATCCCTATCAGTCGGTGCTCCATCAGTGGAGCGCTGAGGACGACGAGGCGGTGGAGCGCGCAATGAAGGACGCTGGCGTTGCTGACCTGGTGGGGCGTCGCGTCGGCGAGCTGTCGGGGGGGCAGCGTCAGCGCGTGTGGATCGCGATGTCGCTTGCCCAGGCGACTGACATTCTGCTCCTTGATGAGCCAACGACGTATCTCGATCTCAATCACCAGCTGGAAGTCCTGCGTTTGGCGCAGCGCCTCCATAGGGACGGCGTGACGGTCGTTGCCGTACTGCATGACCTGCATCTGGCATTCCGCTACGCGACGCACCTCGTGTTCATGAAGAACGGTGAGATCGTGGCTCAGGGGGCGCCGCACGACGTTGTGACGGCAGACCTTGTCGAACGCGTTTTCAGTGTGCCGTGCAGGATCATCGACGACCCTGAGACTGGATCGCCGCTGGTGATTCCGACTCGATGATCCGTGTGTTGTGATCCCCAATATCTCAAATGTTGACCGGCGGGTCATGCAGTCCTATGATTGTTGGATAATATAAGTCACAACAAGTTGGTAGAAGGCTGATATTTCCCGATAAAAACGTGTTTTGACTGCATGTTCCGGTAATTTGCTTGTTGTTCGCAATTGCAGAATAGGCGTCAGACAATAGGATGGTGTTTATAGCTGGTGGTTACTCGGACACTGACATATTGATTCTGGGCGTGGTGAAGCCAATTAGCGCACGATATCCCGTCGAGATGGAGAAGGACACAGATGACAACACAGATGCGATCGCACGGTAGGGGACTGCGCATGCCTCTACTGGCTCTGACCGCGTCTGCTTCCATCGTTGGTGGAGTGTTTGTCACTGCGCAGCCCGCATACAGTGTTGACGGAGTTGTCGGCGTGGGCGGACAGTGTCTCACCGCCGCTGATGAGGGTGCATCCATCGTCGTTTCGTCGGTCGTCCCAGTCGGATCTCCGCTTCATGTGGAGGGGTCTGGCTGGGGCGCTAGTTCTGAGACGTCACGCGGCTTTGTCATCGTCACGCTCGACGATGGGCAGGAAGTTCGCCCTGACGGCGTCACTCTTCCCGCCTGGGTTCCCGCGTCTGTTGTTCGAAATAAGACTGCGTGGAGCGTTGCCGAAGTGTCGACTGTCGGCGAATTTAGCGCTGATATTGGGCTGCCGTCGACGTGGGCGGTTGGTTCTGAGCACGCGATCATGATTGGCGATGGCGTGACCGGCACCTACGTGCAGGTGTCTGTCACCGTCGTGGAGGCCAACGCGCAGGCGCATGTGTGCTCTCTGACGCCGACGGACGAGCCTTCTCGTGAACCCGCGGATGAGCCGTCGACAGATCCTGATGCCCATGTGACTTCTGACGTGGTTACCGATGGGCCGACGGAGTCTCCCGCGGACAACGCGGCTGATAATGCTGCCAAGCCCGATTTTCATCTGACCGATGATGCTTCTGCAGATGCGGCAAGCGATGCGTCAGTCAGTGTCCCCTCGACTGTGGCTGCATCGCCGTCCCCTCGCGCAACCCCCTCAGCAGATGCATCGGATACCTCGCGCTCGTCGGTGACGCCGACGCCCTCCGCCTCGGCCTCGTCTGCGTTTTCCTCCGGCGGCAACGGATCTTCTTCGAGTGGTAGCGGTGGCGCTGGTTCAAACGCTGACGCCCCGTCCCCCTCCCCGTCGGCTGAGCAGGAGAGCGTGTCTGCTTCGCAGATCGGCCCCAAGGCTCATTCGGAGCAGCAGGCCATGAACCAGGCTGTTCGCGAACAGGAGTCTCGCCTGAATGGCTGGATCCTCGCCGGTGGCGGTCTCCTTGCCCTTCTCGGAGCGATCGTGACGGTCAGCATTGTCCGCCGCTCGCACGGACTGCTGCGCTAAAGATCGCACACCTGCGGCGACGCACTGGGAGTATGTGCATTAACCACATGGTGTGTGTTGGGATTTAGCATTTGTGCGTTACGCCTGTTACTCTTGATTCGATACAATAGTTTCTGCGGATTAAGTCACTAAGGAGAACGGTATGCAGCACGGACGAGCATCGTCTGCCATAGCCGCTCGGAGCTTCGTCGGTCGCAGTCGAATCATGAGCCTGCTCATGGCACTGTTCCTGTTTGCGGGTATCGGTCTCGCGATCCCCGGTTTTGCTGCGCGTGCGGATGACGCAGTACCGCACTACGCCCTTCGGGCGGGGGATGATATCCAGGTCAATATCGCGAACAATGCTGATTTCGCGGCTAATTTCGCCGAAACTGGGTACTGGGGACTCATCCTCGATCATGGCGGTGTCACTCCACTCACTCGTCCGACTTTCAAGCGCGACGGCGAGACGGTGACGCCTTCGGCCCCTGATCTGTGGGCCGCTCAGTCGTTGAAGGATTCGTATATCCATGCGCCTGTGCCAGACGGCACGAACAACGTTGAAGGCGTGAAGTGGCTGCCCGGGGAGACCCACACGATTACCGTCGTGTTCTACCGCAGTGATTCGTCGGGCGTCGAGCCCAACCCTATCTACGGCACAGTGAGCATCTACACGCCGTACACGGATAACATCGACGATCCGACACCCGCTCCCACCGTAGATCCGGCGGCTTCGCCCGCCCGCACGGACGAACCGACGGCCGAGCCTGCCCCCACGACGGACCCCGAGCCCGCTCCGACGAGCGAGCCGAGCGCTGATCCTGCTCCGGCGCCCGCACCGGACCCGGTCGTTGAACCCACGACGGAGCCTTCCGTCGCTCCCGCGCCGCTGCCCGACGATCCGCAGCTGCCGGCCGTGCGCCCGAGCCCGACTCCCTCCGAGAGCGCGTCCCCCACGCCCACCCCGTCCGCTTCTGCGACCGCTTCGCAGCCGTCTGAGACCCCCGTCTCGCCGATTAGCGACGTGTCCCAGCTCAACGACTCGAATAAGGGTGGTGTCAGTGCAGCCTTCACGGCCGGCCTGCTGACGATCAACGTGCCGTCGGAGAAGGCTGCCGCCGGCGACTGGGTGAGCGCCAACATCATGCAGACCGGCGAGGCACGCTGGCTGCAGGTCGAGGATTCCAACAAGGTCACCATGGATCTCACGGGTCTGCCGACCGGTGAGTACAAGGTCGTTGTTGCAAACCGCTCGCACGAGCTCGTTGGATGGGCCGAATTTAAGGTTGCTTCCGCTGTCGGTGCAGCAGCGAATGGTTCGTCGGTTGACGCATCGGGCGCCGTGAAGCTTCACGCGGAGATGTTGTCCTCCTCGCTCGCTGGAGATGAGTCCGAGGGACTCAACGGATACCTGCTCGGTGCCGGTGCCTGCATGCTGATCCTCGGCGGCCTCGTGGTCGTCCAGGTTCTCTCCGGTCCTAAGATCGGCTCTTCCTCGAGTGGAGTCACTCTGTCCTAAGCTACGTTTCATGGATCTGTTTGATTCTGAATCTGTCGACGAGTCGGGCGTGCCTGCTTTCAACGTGGGCGCGCCCCTCGCCGTTCGTATGCGCCCGACGACCCTCGATGAGGTTGTTGGACAGTCTCACTTGCTCGGCGAGGGGGCGCCGCTGCGCCGCCTCCTGTCGCCTGGTTCGAGTGACGGTGTCGCCGTTTCCTCAGTGGTGCTGTGGGGCCCGCCGGGCACGGGTAAGACGACCTTCGCTTATCTGATTGCGCGCGCATCGGGGCGACGTTTCGTTGAGCTGTCCGCAGTTTCCTCCGGGGTGAGCGACGTCCGGCGCGTGGTGGATGATGCGCGCCGAACCCTCGCGAGCGGGGGAGAAGAGACGATTCTGTTCGTCGACGAGGTACATCGCTTTTCTAAGTCACAGCAGGATTCGCTGCTTCCGGCGGTTGAGAATCGCTGGGTTGTGCTCGTCGCGGCAACGACGGAGAATCCGTCCTTCTCGGTTATTTCGCCGCTGCTCTCGCGCTCCCTCCTCTTGACGTTGCGCCCCCTGGATTCTGATGCAATCGAGGGGCTGATCCGGCGTGCGCTGGCCGATGAACGGGGTCTCGCGGGGCGTTTCTCCATCACGGACGAGGCCGTGGCCGGCCTCGTGCGCCTGGCGGGTTCGGATGCACGCAAGTCGTTGACTCTCCTCGAGGCGGCAGCAGGCGTTGCCAGTGATGACGGCTCTGGCGAGATCACTGTCGCGAGCGTCGAGGCTGCGGCGAATCAGGCGCTCGTTCGATGGAGCAAGGACCAACACTACGATGTCGCGAGCGCGTTCATTAAGTCGATGCGCGGGTCCGACGTGGACGCCTCACTGCACTATCTCGCCCGCATGATCGAGGCCGGGGAGGATCCGCGCTTTATCGCGCGGCGCATCATGATCGCGGCGTCTGAGGAAATTGGGATGGCGGCTCCCGAGGTTCTCACGACGTGTGTGAGTGTCGCGCAGGGCGTCGCGCTCATTGGTATGCCCGAGGCGCGTCTCCTGCTCGCCCAGGCGGTTGTCGCCGTGGCGACAGCCCCGAAGTCGAATGCGACGTACCTGGCGATTGATCGCGCGATCGCTGACGTGCGCGCTGGACGTGGGGGAGCGGTGCCCGAACATTTGCGCGACGCGCACTATGCCGGTGCGAAAACTCTGGGCCATGGCGACGGATACCTCTACGCGCACGATCAGCCGCACCATGTCGCCGCGCAGCAGTACCTCCCCGACGACCTGGAAGGCACCCGTTACTATGAGCCAACCGAGAACGGACATGAGGCGATGCTCACGAAGCGGCTCGGTGTGATTCGCAATCTGCTGAAAAGACGCTAGGATGGAACAGTTGTCCGCACCAGCGGGCACCTGGGGCCTTAGCCGACGGACCGACGTGATCCTGGAGTTGGCCCCATGCCGGGAATCCCGGCATGACATGAGAAACAGGAAGAAGAAACATGGCAACGAATCGTTCCCGCAAGCAGGTGCGCGAGTCCCGCGCCCTCGGTCTGGCTCTGACCCCCAAGGCCGTCCGCTACTTCGAGAAGCGCCCCTACGGTCCCGGTGAGCACGGCCGCACCCGTCGCCGCCAGGACTCCGACTACGCCGTTCGTCTGAAGGAAAAGCAGCGTCTGCGCGCGCAGTACGGTATCCGTGAGTCGCAGCTGCGCCGTGCCTTCGAAGAGGCCCGTCGCACCGCCGGCCTGACCGGTGAGAACCTGGTCGAGCTGCTCGAGATGCGTCTCGACTCCCTCGTCCTGCGCGCTGGCTTCGCCCGCACCATCCAGCAGGCCCGCCAGTTCGTCGTGCACCGTCACATCCTCGTTGACGGCAAGATCGTCGACCGCCCCTCGTTCCGGGTGAAGCCCGCCCAGACCCTGCAGGTCAAGCCGAAGTCGCAGACTACGGTTCCCTTCGAGATCGCCGCTGAGGGTATTCACCGGGACGTGCTGCCCGCCGTCCCCGAGTACCTGGATGTCGAGCTGTCCCGCCTCAAGGCGACCCTGGTGCGTCGCCCCAAGCGCGCTGAGGTCCCCGTGACCGTCGACGTCCAGATGGTCGTCGAGCACTACTCGCGCTGACGCTCGTCTTTCCTGCGCCCCCGAGCTTCGGCTTGGGGGCGCAGTTATTTCATGTATCCCACTGTCCGCTTTCGCGTGCCGATGTGCCGCAACGGGTGGATACCGACTAACATGGGGCACTATGCGTACGTCTGAAATCCGCACCCGCTGGCTCGACTACTTCGAGAAGCAGGGTCATGAGATTCGTCCTTCCGTTTCTCTCGTCTCTCCGGAGCCTTCGATTCTGTTCACGATCGCGGGCATGGTTCCGTTTATCCCCTACATTACGGGCGTTGAGCCCGCGCCGTGGCCGCGAGCTGCGTCGGTGCAGAAGTGCATTCGCACGAACGACATCGACAACGTCGGTAAGACGACCCGTCACGGCACGTTCTTCCAGATGAACGGCAACTTCTCCTTCGGCGATTACTTTAAGGAAGGTGCGATTCACTACGCGTGGGAGCTGCTGACCGGCTCGCGCGACGAGGGCAAATACGGCCTCGATGGTGATCGCTTCTGGGTGACGCTGTGGGATCAGGACGACGAGGCTTTCGGTGTGCTGACGAAGCAGATCGGCATGGATCCCAAGCACATCGTGCGCCTGCCGCGCGAGGAGAACTTCTGGGACACGGGCCAGCCCGGCCCCGCGGGTCCGTGTGCCGAGTGGCACTACGACCGCGGTCCCGAATACGGCCCCGAGGCCGTGGGCGGTACCGTCGACCCGGGTGGTGACCGCTACCTCGAGGTGTGGAACCTGGTCTTCGATCAGTACATGCGCGGTGAGGGTTCCGGCAAGGACTACCCGCTGCTGGGTGAGCTGGACAAGAAGGCGATCGATACGGGCGCCGGCCTGGAGCGTCTGGCTTTCGTCATGCAGGACAAGCCCAACATGTACGAGATCGACGAGGTCTTCCCCGTCATCGAGGCCGCCATGCAGATGAGCGGTAAGCGCTACGGTCTGGGCGCCGCGGGCCCTGAGGCCGGCGCCGCCTATGACGACGACGTGCGCATGCGTGTCGTCGCCGACCACGTGCGTTCCTCCCTCATGCTGATTGGCGACGGAGTGCGTCCCGGCAACGATGGCCGCGGCTACGTGCTGCGCCGCCTTATCCGCCGCGCCGTTCGCTCGATGCGTCTGCTCGGCGTCGACGAGGCAACCATGCCGACGCTGCTGACGGCGTCGAAGGACGCGATGAAGGCGTCGTACCCCGAGCTGGAGATCAACTGGAAGACGATCTCCGAAGTCGCTTACACGGAGGAAGATGCGTTCCGTCGCACCCTCAGCGCCGGCACGACGATCCTGGATGCGGCGGTTGCAACGGCGAAGGAATCGAAGGGCGCCCCCGTGATTTCTGGTGCGTCGGCATTCTCGCTGCACGACACTTACGGTTTCCCGATTGATCTGACCCTCGAGATGGCCGCCGAACAGGGCGTGTCGGTCGACGAGGAGGGCTTCCGCACTCTGATGGCCGAGCAGAAGGAGCGTGCACGCGCCGACGCTCGCTCGAAGAAGACCGGGCACACCGACGTTCGCGTCTTCCATGACATTGAGAAGGCGATGGGCGGCGGCTCGACGTTCCTGGGCTACACGGAGCAGGCTGCTGAGGCCACCGTTGAGGCTTTGCTTGTCGATGGTGTGGCGGCTCCGGCTGCCAGTGCTCCCGCCGAAGTTGAGGTTATCCTCGATCGCACTCCGTTCTATGCTGAGATGGGTGGCCAGCTCGCCGACCACGGCACCATTCGCCTTGCAGGTGGCGGTGTTGTCGAGGTCCACGACGTCCAGGCACCGATTCGTGGCCTGAGCGTACACCGTGGCACCCTCACCGAGGGCGGCATGACGGTGGGCGAGAAGGCGTACGCCGAGATCGACGGCGAGCGTCGTCTCGCCATTGCGCGTGCTCACACCGCGACCCACATGGTGTACGCGGGCCTGCGTAACGTCGTGTCGGAGGACCTCACCCAGGCGGGTTCGGAGAACTCGCCGTCGCGTCTGCGTTTCGACTTCCGCCATGGGTCCGCTCTTGAGGGCTCGCAGCTGAGCGACATTGAGGCTCTCGTCAACGAGAAGCTTGCCGAGGATCTGGCCGTGACCACCGAGGTCATGAGTATCGATGCCGCGCGTGAAGCCGGCGCGATCGCACTGTTTGGTGAGAAGTACGGTTCCGAGGTTCGCGTCGTCACCATCGGTGATGGGTTCGACCGTGAGCTGTGCGGTGGCACCCACGTGCCCACGACCGGTCACATCGGCCGCATCACGGTGCTCTCCGAGGGATCCGTCGGCTCGGGCGTGCGTCGTATCGACGCCCTGGTGGGCGACGGCGCATACGAGTTCCAGGCCAAGGAACATGCGCTCGTCAACCAGCTCTCCCAGCTCGTGGGCGGCCGCGCAGATGAACTGCCCGAGCGCATTGAGTCGTTGCTGGCCAAGCTGCGCGAGTCCGAGAAGGAGCTCGAGAAGATCCGTACGGCACAGGCTCTGAGCCAGGGCGCCGATCTGGCAGCTTCCGCGAAGGCTATCGGTCCCGTGACCGTCGTCGCCTCCGCAGTTGGTGAGATGCCGTCCGCGGACGCTCTGCGTACCCTCGCGCTCGACGTGCGCGACCGCCTCGGCAATGATCGCGGGACTGTCGTTGCCCTCGGTGGCGTCGTCGGCGGCAAGCCGTCGCTGGTCGTCGCGACAAACGAGGCAGCGCGCGAGGCATCGGTGAAAGCCGGTGCGCTGGTTCGCGCCGTCGGCAAGCACATGGGCGGTGGCGGTGGTGGCCGTGACGACATCGCCCAGGGCGGCGGCACCAAGCCTGAGGGTCTTGCCGATGCGATTGACGCGATCCGCAAGGAAATCGAGGCTCTGTGAGCATTCGGCGGGGGATTCGTATCGGCGTGGACGTCGGCACCGTGCGTGTCGGCGTCAGCCGGTGCGACCCCGACGGCATTCTCACGATGCCCGTCGAAACCCTTCACAGGGCTCCCGATCTGTCCGATCTTGATCGCCTTGCCGACATTGTACGTAGCTACGACGCGATCGAAGTGATCGTTGGACTTCCTCGGCACTTGCGTGGGGGAGAGGGGATCTCAGCGAAGGGGGCGCGTAAGTATGCGCGCCGCATTAAGAAGCTTGTTCCCGATGTTCGTGTGGCGATGGTCGACGAACGTATGACGTCCAACCAGGCGCACGCGCGTCTTCGCGCATCCGGGATTCCTGAGATCGAGCATCGCAGCGTCATCGACCAGGTCGCGGCGCAGATTATTTTGGAACAGGCACTTGAGCTCGAGCGCATGGGCGGTCGAGCTCCCGGTGAGGAAATCATCCTCGAACCAAGTGAAGGAGCGCACGCATGAGTACGCCTCCCCCTTACCCCTTCCGTTCTCGTCGAGAGATTCATTCCGGCGAGCGAAAGGTCTATTCGGATGCCGAGCTACACGAGCAGCATGCATCGCAGGACGCGACTGCGACGCCCGCTCAGGGAACCGACTTGCGCGGAGGTTCCTCTCGTGACGAGGCCGTGGCGCCCGTTGCGGCAACGGCGCGGGGTGAGCGCACACTTCCCTCTTTCGACGAGGTGACGGATACGGGCGCGATGCCTCGCGTGTCCGGTGCGGCGCTGCGTCAGCGCAGTGCAGCGCTGCGAGCAGAATCGCCTTCTGAGACCACGGGCATGCGTTCTCGCCGCCTCGCCAGCGAACGACGAGCGGCGCGCAAGCGCAAGCGCCGCCGTCGGGTGCGTTCCTTCTTCATCATCGTTCTGGTGCTTGGCCTGCTGGCCGGTGCCAGCTACGTCGCCTACGATCAGCTCTTTAACTCGTCGACGACTGCATCGGATGACTTCCCCGGGCCGGGCACCGGCTCGGTCGAGGTGACGATCGCAGAGAGTTCCTCCGGTCGTGATATCGGCCAGACGCTCGTGGATGCCGGCGTCGTAAAGTCCGTCGGAGCTTTCGTGCGTCAGTTCGAGAAGACGCCGGCATCGATGTCGATTCGTCCCGGTACGTATCGCCTGAAGCAACAGATGAGCGCCGCCGGTGCGCTCGCAGGCCTGCTGGACGAGACGAACCGCGTCGATTCGACGATTACGATCACGTCGGGTCAGAAGATGTCCGAGGTCAAGAAGCGGATCGTCGACATCATGGGCGTCACCGAGGAACAGGTGGACGCTGCTTTCGCCGATACGGAAGCGATCGGCCTGCCGTCTGAGGCTGGCGGAAACGCCGAAGGATGGCTGCTGCCCGGTTCCTACGAGGTCTCCGAGGATGACACCCCGACGACCGTCATCGCGCGGATGGTGAAGGGAACCGTCGATGAGCTTGATCGTCTCGGCGTTGCCCCCGCGGATCGGCAGACCGTCCTGATTAAGGCGTCGATCGTGGATGGTGAAATGAACATCGACAAGTACATGCCGATGGTCGCTCGCGTCATCGAGAATCGCCTCGCCGACACGAACGGTGAGACGAAGGGGTACCTCGGCATGGACTCGACCGTCCTGTACGGCGTCGGAAAGACCAGCGGCGTTCCGGACCAGGCGGACCTGGACAACGACAATCCCTACAACACGCGCCTGCACGCAGGTCTGCCTCCGACCCCGATTGGACAGCCGAGCGAGAAGGCGATCAAGGCAGTCCTGAACCCTGCTGAGGGCAACTGGCTGTACTTTGTGACAGTCAACCTGGATACGGGTGAGACCCTGTTTGCCTCGACTCTCGAGGAACAGGAGAAGAACCGCGAACAGTTCAAGGCGTACTGCGCCGCAAACCCGAAGGTCTGCACCGCGTCATGATGTGGGCCGGTGTTATCGGTTCCCCGATTGAGCACTCCCTGTCCCCGGTGATCCACCGGGCGGCATGGGAAGACCTCGGAATTGTGGGATGGGAATACCGCCGCATCGAGCACGATGAGGCGAGCCTGCCCGAGTTCATCTCAGGGTTGGACGAGTCCTTCCGCGGTCTGTCGGTCACGATGCCCTGCAAGCAGGCGATCATTCCGCTCCTGGACGCGATCGATCCGCTTGCCACTGCAGTTGGTGCCGTCAACACGGTGGTTCCTTCCTTCGGCGTGCTTGCCGGCTTCAACACGGATGTCACGGGGATCGCGTCGGCGATTCGGCGCGCGTGCTCGCAGGCGGACCGAGCGCTCCCCACAAGTGCCGTCGTGCTCGGGGCGCGAGCCACGGCCTCGTCTGCGCTCGCCGCCCTCGGTGAGCTTGACATCGTGACCTCCACCGTCGCCGCGCGCCGTTTCGGGGGACCCGGTTCCGTCGTCGCTGCATCCTCTCGACTGGGCATCAGTATCGAACAGGTGCTCTGGTCGGATCGCGGTGCGGTTCTTCGTGCCGTCAGCGGTGCTGACCTCGTGATTTCGACGCTGCCCGCTGGCGTTGCTGACTCGCTTGCCGAGGAGATGACAGTTCGCGAGGGCCAGGTTCTCCTCGACGTTGTCTACTCTCCTCGCGAGACGGCGCTGCGCAGCGCCTTCGAAAGGAACGGCGGCATCGTTGCCGAAGGTACCGACATGCTCATCTTCCAGGCGGCAGCGCAGGTACAGCTCATGACGGGGCGCAGCCCGAAGACCGATGTCATGCGTGGCGCTCTGGAGGCGGAACTTGCTCGGCGCGCGCGGGCGAGTGGGGGAGGAGCTGCCTCGTGATCGTGACGTGGCTGCCGTCGTGGCTGAGCACCGATCTGTCTTTGATCTCAGGTTTTCTCACCTGGATCGTCGTTCTTTCCTGGCTGTGGCGGTCGGGATGGAAGATTCAGCGCCGCTACTTCATCGAAGCGACGCAAAAGCCCCTCACACGCAATGCGATCGTGTGGAGCGCGGGTATCGTCGGAGCAATCTTCTTCGTCGCGGCGCAGATGCGTCCCGGTATGCCCGGTGTGATGACGGTTGCGATGATCGGCGCTCTGAGCGCTTACGTCGATGCTCGTACCCATCGGTTGCCCAACGCGTACACGGTCGCAATGGGCATCGGTGTCGTCCTCGGTGTGATTGTCGGCGGCGTGATTTCACCGCTGTGGCAGGAACGCCTCCTCGGCGCGCTCATCGGTGCGCTTATTTGGTTCGTGCCGATTGCATTGTTGAATCGCTTGCCCGGCGGGATGGGCGGTGGTGACGTCAAGCTGGCTCCGGTGTTGGGAGCATTGGTCGGTTCCGTGGGACTGCACGCTGCGTTTTTTGCCCTCGCGCTCTCCTTCGTGTCCGCGGGCATCGCGGCACTGTGGAAGATCGTCGTCGGATCCGCTGGCACGAAAACACGCGTTCCGATGGGCCCCTGGATGATCGGGGCAGCGCTCGTTGGCACCATCGCATGGGGCGTTGTCCCCGACTGGCTGTAGGGATCAGCGCAGGTCTTATCGTGGACCACGCCGGGACGAGTGCGCGTCCGGATGGGACAATAGAGCGGTGAGTATTTCGACGCCTTCGTATCAGTCTGAGTCTGTGAGCCTCGAATGGGGCCAGACGTGGCCCCCGCGCGATGTCTTTGTTGATCTCGCTGCGAAGCGCCGCGTGATCCCCGTGGTGCGCCGCGTGCTTGCCGACGAGCTGAGCGCGGTGGGTGTCTACCGGCAGCTTGCGCACGGCAACTATGGCAGCTTTATTCTGGAATCCGCTGAGCATGGTGGTTCGTGGGGACGCTGGTCGTTCGTCGGAGCATCGAGCGCCGGTGCGATCGTCGCGCGTGACGGACGCGCGCAGTGGATCGGTTCGCATCCTGAGGGTGCCCTGGAGGAGGGAACCTTCCTCGAGGTCGTGCACTCCGCACTGGAGGAGCTCGCCGCACCTGCGATTGAAGGAATGCCCCCACTGACGGGTGCTCTCGTCGGTTCTCTGGGCTGGGGCATCATCCCTGAGTGGGAGCCGACGCTCGCAGCCACCGTGCCGAAGGAATCCGACATCCCGGATGCGACGCTCGTGCTCGCCACCGAGGTCGCCGCGCTCGACCATGCGACTGGTTCGGTTTACCTCATGGCTATCGCCTGGAACCTGAACGGCTCGGCTGACGGTGTGGATGGGGCGTACGACCGAGCGATTGAGCGTCTCGACGCGATGACCACGCAGCTTGCGACCCCGATCGCGCCCGCGGTTTTGGGCGCCAGCGGTGCCACGCCGCCGGAGGTGCGCGAGCGCACGGCACGAGCAGATTTTGAGTCTTCCGTCAACGCGGCCAAGCGGGCGATTGTAGACGGCGACGCGTTCCAGATCGTCGTTTCCCAGCGCCTCGACGTGTCGACGTCGGCCAGCGGCATCGACGTCTACCGGGTGCTGCGCACGGTCAACCCCTCGCCCTACATGTACTTCCTGGATCTGCCCGATGAGCGGGGCGGTCACTTCGTGATCGTCGGCTCGTCTCCCGAGACCCTCGTGAAGACTGAACGACGCCGCGTCTGGACGTACCCGATCGCGGGCTCGCGCCCGCGCGGAGCGGATTCTGCCGAGGACCATCGTCTCGCTGCCGAGCTTCTCGAGGACCCGAAGGAGCTGTCGGAGCACGTGATGCTCGTGGACCTGGCTCGTAACGACCTGTCGAAGGTCTGCGATCCTGCGTCCGTCGAGGTCTCCACGCTCATGGAGCTCAAGCGTTTCTCTCACATTCAGCACATCTCCTCCACGGTGACGGGGGTGCTGCGCGAGGACGCTGACGCGCTCGATGCCCTGGTTGCGACGTTCCCCGCAGGAACTCTGTCGGGGGCGCCCAAGCCTCGTGCCATCCAGCTGATCGATGATTTCGAGCCCGCGGCGCGCGGCGTGTACGGCGGCGTGGTCGGCTACTTCGACCTGTCGGGGGACGCGGATCTAGCGATCGCTATTCGCACTGCTTCCTTGAAGGACGGCGTAGCCTCGGTGCAGGCGGGTGCGGGTCTCGTTGCGGACTCGGTTCCTGCCCTGGAATACGAGGAGTCGCGTAATAAGGCCGCCGCGGCGGTTGAGTCCGTCGTGCGAGCGTCGACTCTCATCCCCTTGTCCTGACCCGTAGTGCGGGATGGCTGACTCGTTGGCGGCTATTTTTCGCTAGCCTAGGTGAGGATTGATCATTTCTGCCTGAAAGGGGAGCGTCGTGAGCGTTCTCGATGACATTATCGCTGGGGTCCGTCAGGACCTGAAAGAGCGTGAAGACCGCGTCCCTCTGGCTCGGATCAAGGAGATGGAGACCCAGGTCCCGGAGGCGAAGGATGCTCTCGGTGCTCTGCGTAACCGCGACGGTGCCGTCAAGATCATCTCCGAGGTCAAGCGATCGTCGCCGTCTAAGGGTGCGCTCGCAGCGATCCCGGATCCGGCAGCTCTCGCGTCGACGTACGAGGCTGGGGGAGCGTCGGTCATCTCGGTCCTCACCGAGCAGCGTCGCTTCAATGGTTCGCTCGCGGATCTTGACGCTGTGCGCGCGGCCGTCGACATTCCGATTCTGCGCAAGGATTTTATCGTCACTCCGTATCAGATCCACGAGGCGCGTGCTCACGGCGCTGATCTCGTGCTGCTGATCGTCGCCGCGCTCGAGCAGAATGTGCTGGTGTCCCTGCTGGAACGCACTCGTTCGCTCGGCATGGAGGCATTGGTGGAGACGCACTCGCGACTCGAAGCCCTGCGCGCGATGGAGGCTGGTGCCTCGATCATTGGCGTCAACGCTCGCAATCTGAAGACGTTGGAAGTGGACCGCTCGACAGTTGAGCAGGTCATCGACGTGATTCCCCAGGATGTTGTCGCCGTCGCCGAGTCCGGCGTCGCGAATGCTCATGATGTTTTTGAATACGCCAAGTGGGGCGCGGACGCTGTTCTCGTCGGCGAAGCGCTCGTGACGTCGGGCGACCCCCGCGCGAGCATCCAGGACATGGTGAGTGCTGGGCAGCATCCCGCTCTGCGAACGGATCGTAAGGCTCGCGTCGCCGCGGCGCGTCAGGAAGGACAGTGATGGTTGCCGAGAACTTTGCGCAAGGACCGTACTTCGGTGATTTCGGTGGGCGCTTCGTCGCCGAGTCCCTCATGGGCCCCCTCGAAGAGGTTGAGGCCGCGTGGCAGCACCTGTGGCGCGATAAGTCGTTCCAGCGCCGCCTGCGCGACCTGTTCCTGAACTACGCCGGACGTCCCTCGCTGCTGACTGAGGCACCGCGTTTCGCAGCCGACCTGGGCGGTGTGCGCGTGTTCCTGAAGCGCGAGGACCTGAACCACACGGGCTCGCACAAGATCAACAACGTGCTCGGTCAGGCCTTGCTCACCAAGGAGCTGGGCAAGACGCGTGTCATCGCCGAGACCGGCGCCGGCCAGCACGGCGTGGCCACCGCGACCGCCGCTGCTCTCCTCGGCCTCGACTGCACGATCTACATGGGACGTGAGGACACCGAGCGACAGGCGCTGAACGTCGCGCGTATGCAGATGCTCGGCGCCGAGGTTATCGCCGTGACGGCTGGATCGGCGACCCTCAAGGACGCGATCAACGAGGCCTTCCGCGACTGGGTGACGAACGTGGAGACGACCAACTACATCTTTGGTACGGCCGCCGGCCCGCACCCGTTCCCGGAGCTGGTGCGCGACCTTCAGCGTGTTATCGGCGACGAGGCGCGCGCACAGCTGCTCGCCGCCGAGGGACGCCTGCCCGACGTCGTCGTGGCCTGCGTGGGTGGCGGTTCCAACGCCATCGGATCCTTTACCGCGTTCATCGATGATCCCAGCGTCGAGCTGCTCGGTTGCGAGGCAGCCGGCGATGGCTTCGACACCGGGCGACACGCAGCCTCTATTACCGCCGACGAGGTGGGTGTGCTGCACGGTGCACGCACGTTCGTGCTGCAGGAACGCGACGGCCAGACGAAGGCCTCCCACTCGATTTCCGCCGGCCTTGATTACCCGGGTGTCGGCCCGCAGCACGCGTGGTTGGCGCGCTCCGGCCGAGCCTCGTACATCCCCGTTTCTGACGCCGAGGCCATGGATGCTTTCCTACATCTGTCGCGTACGGAGGGCATCATTCCCGCGATCGAGTCCTCGCACGCCCTCGCCGGCGTGCGCGCCTGGGCCCGCGCGAAGTCCGAGGCCGAGGGCCCGTTCGCACCCGGTGAGGAGCCCATCGTGATCGTGACCGTGTCGGGTCGTGGCGACAAGGACGTGGATACGGCGTCGCGGTGGTTCGGCTACGGACAGGCGAAGCTGCAGGTTATCGACCCCAGCGCCGGCCCGTCGGGCGTTGCCGTCCTGGACGAGAACGAGGAGAAGTGACATGACGCGTGCACCCCATTCAGCTATCGCGATTGACGCCGCCCTCCAGCGCGGCGACGCTGCGCTCATCGCATACCTCCCCGTGGGATTCCCGTCGGTCGAGGATTCGATCCGCGCGGGTAAGGTCCTGGCGGACTGCGGCGTCGACGTTATCGAGCTCGGCTTCCCGTACTCGGATCCGGGTATGGACGGTCCGACCATCCAGCGTGCGACCGTCGCAGCTCTCGAACGAGGCACGCACCTCGAGGATCTCTTCCACGCGGTGGACGAGCTAACCTCGTACGGTATTTCGACCTGCTCGATGACCTACTGGAATCCCGTCGAGTGGTGGGGCGTCGAGCGCTTCGCCAAGGACTTCGCCGCCGTCGGCGGCTCCGGCCTCATCACGCCGGACCTGCCGCCCGAGGAGGGCGCGCAGTGGGAGGCGGCGTCGGACAAGTACGACCTCGAACGAATTTATCTGAGCGCTCCTTCATCCCCCGAGCATCGCCTCAAGCTCATCGCCGAGCACTCGCGCGGCTGGGTCTACGCGGCCTCGTCGATGGGTGTGACGGGTGCGCGCGCAGCGGTCGGCGCTCACGTCGCCGACGTCGTGGAGCGTACCCGCGTCGCCGGAGCCGAGCGCGTGTGCGTGGGCCTCGGCGTCTCCAACGGCGCTCAGGCCCGCGAGATCGGCGCCTACGCGGACGGTGTCATCGTCGGATCCGCGCTCGTCAAGACTCTGTTCGACGAGAACATCGACCGTGGCCTGAAGGCCCTGGGCGAGCTCGCCACCGAGCTGAAGTTCGGCGTCACCGGGGTGCGCTCGTGAGCGCCCTCATCGCGGCCGGTATCCCGTCGCCCTCGCAGGGCGTCTGGTACCTAGGGCCGATTCCGCTGCGGGCCTACGGCATCATCATCGCCGCAGGCATGATCATCGGCGTCTGGTGGACGGCACGCCGTTACCGCGACCGCGGTGGAAACCCGGACACGCTGTACGACGCCGCACTCTGGGCAATCCCGCTTGGCGTCGTCGGCGCGCGTATCTACCACGTCATCACGTCCCCGGATGCTTACTTCGGTCCGGGTGGTGACCCGATGCTCGCTTTCCAGATTTGGCGTGGAGGCCTCGGCATTTGGGGCGGCGTCGCCTTCGGCGCGCTCGGCGTGTATATCGCGGTCAAACGTGCGGGTGTCCGCCTCGGCCCAATCGCCGACTCCCTGGCCCCGGCTCTGCTGATCGCCCAAGCGATCGGCCGTTGGGGAAACTGGTTCAACCAGGAGCTCTTCGGCGCTCCGACGACCATGCCGTGGGGCCTCCAGATCGACACGGCGCACATGCCCGCCGGCTACCCCGCGGGGACGCTGTTCCATCCGACGTTCCTCTACGAGTGCCTGTGGAACCTTGCCGCCGCCGCGCTCATCGTGTGGCTCGACCGGCGTCACCGCTTCGCCGGGGGACAGGTGTTCGGTCTGTACCTGATGGCCTACACCGCCGGCCGGTGCTGGATCGAGATGCTGCGCATCGACGATGCGCACAGAGTCTTGGGCCTGCGCCTCAATGTATGGACGTCCCTGCTCGTGTTCGCACTGGGCGTACTCGTGTTCGTCGTCGCCGGCCGGCTTGGGCGCCCGACGCGCGTTGTCGCTGAGACGACTGCGGAACACGCGGACGAAGAAGCCCAAGACCTGCAGACTGACGGCGGTGAATCCGATGCTGACGATGTTTAGGGGACCAGCGTGAGTGAGGATGAAACTGCTGAAGAGAGCACTCTCGAGTAGTTTTCGTCTTCCTCTGTGCGGGCAATCCGTGTGCCAGCGCTCCCACCACAGGCGGATTCATGGGAATGATCACGTTAACCCGGTGTGCATCCTCCTCGTTTCAACCGTGATTGGACGGTAAACTCATACCTATGCGTCGAGCTAAGATTGTCTGCACTATTGGACCTGCCACTGAAACCCCTGAGCAGCTCCAGGCACTGGTGGACGCCGGCATGGATGTCGCGCGTATCAACCGGTCGCATGGAAAGGCTGAGGAACACGCGGCCGTCATTTCGCGCGTGAGGAAGGCGTCTGCGACGTCCGGCCGAGCGATCGCGGTTCTCGTCGACCTCCAGGGCCCCAAGATCCGTCTTGAGACGTTCCAGGATGGCCCCCAGGAACTGAAGATCGGTGACACCTTCACCATCACGACCCGCGACGTTCCCGGCACCAAGGAACTCGTCGGTACGACTTTTAAGGGCCTGCCCGGTGACTGCGCTCCTGGCGACCGCCTGCTGATCGACGACGGTAACGTCGCGGTCCGCGTCGTCAAGGTCACCGAGACCGACGTCGTTACCCGCGTCGAGGTTCCCGGCATGGTGTCGGACCACAAGGGCCTTAACTTGCCCGGCGTCGCCGTCTCCGTTCCTGCCCTGTCCGAGAAGGACAAGGAGGATCTGCGCTGGGCCATCGAGCAGGATGCCGACTTCATTGCCCTGTCCTTCGTGCGTTCCGCCAAGGACATCAACGACGTCCACGTGATCATGGACGAGATGGGCAAGCGCATCCCGGTTATCGCCAAGATCGAGAAGCCGCAGGCTGTCGAGGCGCTGGAAGACATTATCGAGGCCTTCGACGGCATCATGGTCGCTCGCGGTGACCTCGGTGTCGAGATGCCCCTTGAGGCCGTCCCGCTGGTGCAGAAGCGCGCCATCGAACTCGCCCGCATTGCCGCCAAGCCCGTCATTGTCGCGACACAGGTCATGGATTCCATGATCAAGAACCCGCGCCCGACGCGAGCCGAGGCATCCGACTGTGCCAACGCGATTCTCGACGGTGCCGATGCGGTCATGCTCTCCGGCGAGACCTCGGTCGGCGCGTTCCCCATCGAGACGGTGCGAACGATGGCCGCGATCATCGAGTCGACGGAAGAGAATGGCGGCGAGCGTATCGCCTCGATCCCCGGCTTCTACGCCGACCGCGCGGGCGTCATCTGTGAGGCCGCGGCGCGTATCGCCGAGCACATGGATGCCCGCTACCTCGTGACCTTCAGCCAGTCCGGTACCTCCGCTCGTCTGCTGTCGCGCATGCGCCGCCCGATCCCGATGCTGGCCTTCACGCCGCTCGAATCGACGCGTCGCCGCCTCGCCCTGTCGTGGGGTATCCGGGCCTATCGCGTGCCCGAGGTGCAGCACACGGACGACATGGTGTGGCAGCTCGATCAGGTGGTTCAGTCTGCGCACCTGGCGGACATCGGCGATCAGCTGGTCATCGTTGCTGGTATGCCCCCGGGCATCGCCGGCTCCTCGAACATGCTGCGTATCCATGAAGTCGGAGATGAGGCCGACTACGCGATTGGCGGAACCCGCCACTCGTGAGATGCGTGAGTAGCGGGGGCGTCGGCACCAGGCCGGCGCCCCCGCACTTTTTGTCTGTTCGCGTGGACAAAACTAAATCCGTGGAATAAAGTACTCGGATACACGTTGAGACACGTGGACGCCGCACCAACGACGGCGCGGCAGTGCAGCAGATCGCTGCCCGGCGTGATCAGGAATGCCTGTGCGAACAAAGCACGTTTTCTGGCGCGCCCGAATTGAAGAGGAGAAAGAGAAATGAATACGAAGATCCGTACCGTGTCGGTCCACGACACCCTGTTTGGCCGCGTGGCCAACAACCTGGAGGTCGGCCAACTGTCACGCGCCGTTGAGCCGTGGTTCGCTGACTTCCATGACTCGAAGGTCAAGCAGGCAATCGCCGACCTTGACGAGCCGGCCCGCCGGGGCGCGGCTGCCGAGTACCTCGGTCTCGAACTGAGCGTCGTGGCCT
>ERZ1674236.77-NODE-77-length-27246-cov-7.225111_pt1 | contig 27246 bp, 23 predicted proteins | sample MGYA00581210_ERZ1674236 | MGnify/ENA primary metagenome ERZ1674236 (study PRJEB41354, sample SAMEA4873328) | human saliva metagenome | biome: human-associated habitat [ENVO:00009003]; feature: mouth environment [ENVO:08000002]; material: saliva material...
CTCCGAAGCAAGCGCTTCGCGTGCCGCGAAGAGTGCCTTCTCATGCGCGGCCACGCGCGCCTCGAGAGCCTCGACCTGGGGGAGTGGAAGCAGGAGCGTGCGCCACGAGTCCGCCTCGAGGCCCTGTTCCTCAAGTGCATCCGCAAGGGATCGCTGCGCCTGCGCGAGCGCGGCGCGGGCGTTGTCCCAATCGGCGCAGGCCCCGGCCAGGGCTGCCGCCCGGTGTGCGCGCTCATCCAGGGCTGAAGCGCGCGCATCGAGGGAGGTGTAGTCGGCGCGCTCAGTCTCCACCCGGGCCTCAGCCGCAGCCAGAGCAGATGTGCGCTCCTGGAGGGTGGACGCGAGGGAAGCGGCGGTCTCTCGGGCGCTCGCGAGGGAGTCCGTGAGGCCGTCGAGGCGGGCGCGCTCCTGCGCGAGGGCCGCCTCGATCTCTGTGATCTGCGGGCTGAGAGCCTCGAGCTTCGCAACGAGCTCGGCGGCACGATCCCGCTCGGTTTCGAGCGTTGGCGTGGGGGCGCCGGCCATCTCGTTGAGCTGGGCGATACGACGCACAAGATCCTGGTGGCCAGCCTGCGCATCCCGCAGCGCGGCCTCCGCACGGTCTCGCGCCTGGTCGAGCTCCGCGACCTGCTCGCGCGTGATCTCCCCGTCCGCGGCCGGTGCGGGATTGGGGTGAGCGGTGGAGCCACACACGGGACAGGGTATGTCCTCCTCGAGTTCGCGTGCGAGCGCCGATGCGCTCTGCGCGATCCACAGGTCGTGGCCGTCCGCCGCCGCGGCATTCGTAAGCTTCGCGGCGACCGTGGCCTCGCGCAGCTCGTCAGATGCTCCGAGGAGGGCCGAGCGCAGCAGGTCCGCCTGCATGGAGGCATCCAGGCGCTCATTGAGGGCGCGCAGCGCGGACGCGGCCTCGGGCAGCGTGTCGGCATCCGCTCGCATGAGGCGCAGGGCCTCGGAGGCCTGCTCGACGCGCAGGGGCAACGTCTCGCGCTCGGCCTCGATTGACGCGATGCGCGCCAATGCCTGCTCATGCTGGGAGCGCAGCGAGTCGATGTGGGTGCGCACTTCGGGCAGCGAGCCTTCGACGGCCAGGGCCTCCTCGAGAGAACCGCGCGTGCGCGTCGCCTCGTCGCGCAGGTCCTGCGCCCGCTTGCCGAGAGTGGCCACGGCCTCGGGTGTCAAGGATGTGGAATCGATGGAATCTTCGTCTCCGAGAGCAGGGGACAGGGCCGCGACCTGGTCTCCTGCAGCCTCCAGACGAGCGCGTGCCGAGGCCTCGGCCGCGTCGAGGGGAGCCACGGCCAGCGCTCGGCGGGCCTGACCCGCGCGCTCACGGTCGGATGCGACTGCTCCCTCCGATGAGGTGAGCTCGGTGAGCGTCGCGCTGAGGCGTGCGTGCTCCGCCTGGGCCTCAGCCAGGGCACGCCCCTCGGACAGGGCGCGGGAAGCCTCGCGCGCGGTTGCCGTGGCCACCTCGGCAACGTGCAGGGTCTGTGCGTGCGCCTCGCGTGCGCGCTCGCATGCGTCCTCGGCCCAGCGCGTCACGGCGCTGGAATCCTCCGCGCCCGCATCCAGCTGATCGGCCTCCTTGGCGTCGGCCGCCCGGCCGTCGGCGGCAGACCCGTCCTCAGTGCCGTTCTCGGCAAAGGCTGCGTCCAGTGAGCGCACGCGCTCGAAAGCGCCGATGGCAGCCACGCGCCGCTCTTCGATGCCGCGCTTCGACGAGGCGGCCGCATCGACGAGGGCCTTCGTGAAGTCCACGTAGATCTGCGTGTCGAAAATGTCGCGCAGGATCTGCTCGCGAGCATCCGACGTGGCGTTGAGGAACTGGGAGAACTTGCCCTGCGGGAGCACGATCGTCTGCAGGAACTGGTCCTTATCCAGGCCCACGATTGCCGGAATTTCGGAGCCCACGTCGCGGGGACCCGACGCGATCGGCTCCACCGTACGCCACCCGTCCGGTGCGTCCGGATCCTCGACCACCCGCATCAGCGTCGACTTCGAATTGCGCTGCGACTTCTTGCCTGCCGGGGTGTACGCGGGGGTGCGGGTCACCCGGTAGATGCCCGTCCCCACCTCGAACACCAGGTCCGCCTCCGACGGATCCGAATCCGAGATGTGGTTGGACCGCAGGCGGTCCTTCGACGCGTCCTTCGTGCGCGCCACGTCGCCGTACAGGGCGAAGGTGATCGCGTCGATGAGCGTGGACTTGCCCGCGCCCGTCGGTCCGTCCAGCAGGAACAGCCCCGAGTCCTCGAAGGCCGAAAAGTCGACCGTATGCTCGCCCGCGAAGGGGCCGATGCCCACAATACGTAGCCACCGAATCTTCACTGCATGTCCTTTCCTCGAAGCTGCGCCCACACGTCCAGGGCCAGCTCGCGCTCCTGAGCACTTAGCGCCCGCCCGCCCACGGCCTCGTAAAACTCCTCCGTGACCTCGCGCGGATCGCGGGACGCGCGCACGGTCATCGCGGGAGCGAGCGTGGGGGCCTGGGAGGGACGGTGCACGACGACCAGGGCATGCGGGTAGACCTCCCGGATGCGAGGCACCATGCGCTCGGGGCGCGCGTCGTCCGTGACCGTGATCGACACGTACGAGGCCGTGGTGGCCTCGTCGGGATCCGCGAGCAGCTCATCCATGGTTCCCTCGAGTACCGCGATGCCCCGCAGCGTGGGGATGGGCACCACCTCGATGTCGGTCACCGAGGTGGCATCCGTGGTCACGAGGGTGATCGACTTGGTGGCCCCGGCCTCGGAGAATGAATACGCGATGGGGGAGCCTGCGTAGCGGATCGGGACGGATGCACCCGAGATGTCCTGCGGGCGGTGCAGGTGCCCGGCCGCCACGTAGTCCAGGCCGTGGGTCAGGGGCTCCTCACCCCCGAGCGTGTCGAACAGGTCCGCCGATACGGAGGGGACGCCGCCCACCTGGATGTCGCGCTCCGAGTCCGAGGCCTGGGCGCCCGTCACGAAGGCATGCGGCATCGCGATGGCCGGGCGCTCGTCGCCCGCGTTGCGCCGAGCCTTAAGGTCCGCGCGCACCCGGCGCAACGCCGCCCCCAGAACCGCCTGGTGGGAGCGAGGTAGGGGAGTGGGCAGGTCGGCCTCGCCCCGCGCAGGCAGGTCTGACAGACTCTGGCGCACGAGGTCGGGCTCCAGGTAGGGCATCGGGTACACGAGAGCACCCCCGGCCTCGACGGGCGTGCCGATCGCCTCCGGGTCCGTCACCACGTGCAGCGAGGGGGTGAGCATGTCGGCGAACAGCCCCAGGCGCGCCGCCCCGTCGTGGTTTCCCGACGTCAGGATGAGTGTCGTGATCTCCGTCAGCTCGCGCAGGGCGCGGCGCATCCGAGCGAGCGCATCCACGGGCGGGACCGCGCGGTCGAACACGTCGCCCGAGATGAGCACGGCATCCACGCCCCGCTCACGCACCAGGGCAACCAGCCACTCAATGAACGCGTCCGCGCTGTCTCCCAGGGACGCGCCGTGCAGCGTGCGCCCCAGGTGCCAGTCGGAGGTGTGCAGAATCAACATGCTTCCAGTGTGGCAGAGGCCGCCCACATCTGCGTCCGTCACACACGCTTGGAGAGCGGACACGAGCTGCACGCGTGCGCTCAGCCGATAGCATGGTGGGCATGACCAAGCCCTTCCTCATGCTGACCTCGCGCGACGACGGCCCCGTCCTGGCGGCCGAGTGCGCCGACCTGCCTCGTTTCTCTGGACTCACCCCCGACCAGGTACGACAGGTGCGCATGGAGAGGGAGGTGCCCGACCTCGACCTGTCCGAGTACTCGGGCGCGTTTGTCTGCGGGTCCCCGTGGGACGCGAACGCCGACGACCACCTGAAGGAAGCGCGCCAAGTGCGCGCCGAGGCCTGGCTGCGCTCCTTCTACGACCGGGCGCTCGGCGAGTCTTTCCCGCTCCTGGGCCTGTGCTACGGGCTGGGCACCCTCACCCTGCACCTGGGCGGCGTCATCGACACCCACCATGGCGAGGAAATCAGCGGCATCGCGCTGACGAAGACCGACGCGGGCCGTGATGACCCGCTCCTGGAGGGCACTCCCGACCGCTTCCACTCCTACGTCGGCCACCACGAGGCCGTGCGCGAGCTGGCCCCCGGCATGCAGGTCCTCCTGGCCGGTGACGACACCCCGATTCAGATGGTGCGCGTGGGCGAGGCAGCGTGGGCGACCCAGTTCCACCCGGAGATGGACCTCGAAGGCGTCAACGTGCGCATCGACCAGTACGCGGGCCGCTACTACCCGGCCGACAAGGCCGAGGCAATCCGCGCCCAGGTCGCGACCGTGGACACGGACCCCTCGCGCCTCATCCTGCGCAACTTCGTGAGCCGCTTCCAGCGCTGACCCTCGCCCGACGGATGGGGCCCCGTGGCGCGGCGCGGTTAGCGGGCCTTGCGGCGCAGGTAGAAGAAGATCACCATGGTGACGATGGCCAGGACGGAAGTTGTCATCATTGAGTGGCGGTAGGCCGTCAGGTCGTCTGTGAGGGGCACGAACGCGCTCACCATCGCGGTGACGACGCACAGACCCGCACAGACGAGGCCGATACGCTCGACGACGAAATAAGCCGGAGTTGTCCAGAAGATCCGGCGCGCAGATCCGGTCAGCTGCCTGCCAAAGAAGGTTGCGCAGATAGCCAATGTGAAGGAAGAGGTCCTCAAACGGCCAAGTTCGGTCATTGAGTACACCATGAGAAACAGGACGGTGAATAAAGCAACAACGAAGACAACGCGGATTATTTGCTCGATTTCGGGGCGCTCCGGGGAGGAGTTTTCGGGATTCGACATGCCCACCACTCTAGCGGGACGCGGCGCGAGGCAGTCACCCCTCGCCTGCTAGCGGGCGAGGGGCACCCTCACTGCGGACTCTCGCCGTGGGTGCCTGTCTGCGTGTCTAGCGGGCGGGGGGAAGAAGCCCGCGTCGGCGCGCCCGCTCCTTTGCGATGAGGAGCACCGCGAAGAAACAGAGGGCCACAAGACCCACGCCCATGGCGATGTTCCATGGCGTGTTGTAGGCCTCGGGGCGGACGCCGTGGTCCATGACGTCACCGGCGATGACTGCCGCAGTGCACACGAGCGCGGCACCCATCACCACCCACTCGCAGGCCCGAAGTGCCCGGTGCGCGCCAGGAATGTGACGCGAATAGCCAGGGATGTAGACAGCGAGGAGCAACGCAGCGTCGGCGAGCCCGTAGTCGGTTAGGCGGTTGTCCTTCCCGAAGAAGGTGCCGCCAATCGAATAGACGACCGTGCCGATCAACAGCGCGAAGACGAAGTAACGGAGGACCTTGTCGACCCGCGAAAGCCCTGCGGTGTTGCCGATAAGGTTCTGCTCGATGGTGGACATAGCGATCACGACCTTGTGAACTAGAGATAGCGACCATCGCTATATCCTCATTGTCTACGCAGGGGGAGCGCTGTCAAGCACTTTCGGCGCGCACTTTTCTCTAACGGGCTGCCTTGCTGGCGGCCTCCGCCGTGGCCACCGCCTCGAGGAGCCTGCGCACCGATGCCACACGGGAAGCGCGCTCAGATCTCACCCGATCCGCATCCTCATCCCCGGCCTTATCGAGGGTGAAGGGGCCGGTGGCGCGCGCGTAAGCGTCAAGCGCGCACGAGGGCTCCTCCTCACCGTGCGAGCACAGCGGCAGGCACCAGGCAGCCGCCTCCGCGACGTCCGGGAAGACGCCGAGCACGTCGGCGACGCTCACGTGTCCCAAGCCGAAGGACCGCACGCCCGGCGTGTCGACGATCCAGCCGCCCTCCGCCAACTCGAAGGCCTCCGAGGACGTGGACGTATGACGCCCGCGCCCCGTGACCTCGTTGACGTGGCCCGTCGCGCGGCCCGCGCCCGGCACCAGGAGGTTGATGAGCGTGGACTTACCGACCCCCGAATGCCCGACCAGTACCGACCAATGGGAGGCCAACAGGGCCCGCAGCTCGGCGACGCCCGGGTCGGCTTCCCCGGCCTCGGCGCTCGTGAGCACGACGCGCACGTTGAAGTCCTCGTAGGCGCCGATCAGCTCGTCCGCGCTGGCCAGGTCCGCCTTCGTCAGCACGAGGACGGGGTCGAGGCCCGCCTCGAAGGCGGCGACCAGGCAGCGGTCGATCATGCCCGTGCGCGGCGGTGGATCCGCCAGCGCCACGACGATGCACATCATGTCCGCGTTCGCGACGATCGCCTTCTCGCCACGCTGATCCGGGGCGTCCTCGAGGGAGCGGCGCAGCACCGAGGAGCGTTCCTCGACGGCGACGGTGCGCGCGAGCGTGTCGGGGCGCCCCGACAGGTCGCCGGTGAGGCGCACGCGGTCGCCCATGATGATGGAGCCGCGCCCCAACTCGCGGGCGCGCACGGCGACCACACGGGTGCCGTTCTCCTCCAGGCTCACCTGGTAGCGGCCGCGGTCGATGCCGATGACGCGGCCCAGCGGCTTGGAGGACCAGTCGGGCCGGTCTTTCGTGCGGGGGCGTGAGCCCTTGCCGGCGCGTACGCGCACGCGCGGGTCGTCGGTTCCCGTGTCGCGGCGGGCCATCACTCCTCCTCCTCGATCGACGAGGCCGGGGCAGCCTGGGTGCTTTCCTCACCGTTTTCGCTCACGAGCGAGGCCCACATGGCCTCGAAGGTCGGTAGCGTCTTGGACGTGCAGGTGATGTCGTCGACCGTGATGCCGGGCGTCGCCAGGCCCAGGATCGCGCCGAAGGTCGCCATGCGGTGATCCGCATAGGAGCGGATCTGTGCGGCGTGGAGCGGGCGCGGCGTGATGATCAGTCCGTCCTCGGTCTCTTCGGCCTGCCCGCCGGCGCGGTTGATCTCGGTGACCAGGGCCGCCAGGCGGTCCGTCTCGTGTCCGCGCAGGTGCGCGATGCCGCTCAGGTGCGAGGGGGTCGAGGCGTAGGCGCAGATCGTGGCCATGGTGGGGGTGAGTTCCCCGACCTCGGCCATCGTGGCCTTGATGCCCGGGTAGTTGCCGGCGCCGGGACCCGTCAGGGTCAGGCCCTCCTCGTCCAGGGTGATGGTCGCGCCCATGTGACCGAGCAGCGCGCGCCAGGCGTCGCCCGCCTGCGTTGTCGCCCCCGGCCACGCCGGGATGCGCACGCGCCCACCCGTCACCATCGCGGCCGCCAGGAAGGGGCCGGCGTTGGACAGGTCCGGCTCGACGGTGATGTCGCCGCCGATGGGGCGCGATGGGAAGATGTGCCAGGTAGACAGGTTCGCGCGCCCCTCGTCCACGACCTCCAGGTCGACGCCCGCGCCCGCGAGGGACGCCAGCGTCATCTCCACGTGCGGCATTGATGGAATGACGCCCGGAGCCGAGACGAAGAGGGGATCGCCGACCAGGGGAGAGACGAGCAACAGGGCGGAGAGGAACTGCGAAGAGGACGAAGAGTCCACCCATGCCTGCGCGCCCAGCGGCGTGTGGATCGGGCCTTGAACCGTGAAGGGCAGGTGCCCGCGCTCACCGTGATACGTGACGGTCGCGCCCATGCGCACCAGGGCGTCCAGGAGCGGGCCCAGCGGGCGCGCGTAGGCCTGCTCGTCCCCGTCGAAGAGCGTCTCCTCGGGGGACAGGGCCGCCAGGGGAGGCAGGAAACGCATGACGGTGCCGGCCAAGCCGCACTCGATGCGACCGCCCCGCGGCGGCAGCGACATCGGCGTGACGCGCAGGATGCCCGCGCCCTCGTCCTCGACGCGTGCGCCCATCACCTCCAGGGCGTCCGCGAACAGTCGCGTGTCGCGCGCGTCCAGGGCACCCCGAATGACGGAGGGAGAATCGGCGACGGCAGCCAGGTACAGGGCACGCGCCGTGATTGACTTCGAACCCGGCACCTCGACCGTGGCATCCACGGGGGAGGTGGCCAGGGGAGCGGGCCAGGGCGCGCTCACGAAGCGGTGCCGCTCAGACGCTCCACGACGGCGGCCTCGGCCGCAGCGATCGCGCGGCGCTGGTCGCGGCGCATCGCGTGGGCGACGAGGGCGGAGGGCTGACCGACGCGGTCCGTCGACGCGAGGAGGACGCCGGCAGCCAGGCCCGCCTTATTTAGCGTGCGGTAGCGGCGGCGCTTGATCTGCTCCTTGGACAGGCCTCGCGTCGTGCCCGGCAGGGGAGCGTTCACGAGGGCCATCGGCGCGCCGATGGCAGCCAGGGTCAGGGCGGCCACGCGGGGCTTGCGGCCCAGCGCGAAACGCAGGCCGGCGACAACCATCACCGCGCCTGTCACGCGGGTGGCAACGGCCAGCTGCTGATCCGTCAGCGGATCCAGGCCGACCGCGTCGGTCGCCTTATCGATGAGAGGGCGAACGCCCGCGGCGCGCTCCACGTGGAAACGCGGATGCATGAGGGCATCAACCCCGTCGGCGATGAACGGGGCGGCGAGCAAAGGACGGGCAACAACGCGCAGCAGATTCATACCCCTATTGTTCGACACCTTTGCCCCTGGGGGAAGCCGAACGGCCTGCCCGTTCCCAAACAACAGGGAGAAAGTGGCGCAACCCACACTTGGTGAGGGTTGTGAAATAAAGAGGGGGGTGAGGCGTTGCCCTCAGTATGACTGCCCACCGACCACTCCCATTCGCGCCGCACGCTCGCGCGACTACGCTGAGAGGCGATGGATACGACAACCCCCTCACCGACGCCGCAGGCACCCGAGCTTGCCCCGGCCTCGTCCGCTCTGGATGGTGCCGAGCTCGAGGCGCGCTTCATGGACGAAGCGATGCCCCTCATGAACCAACTCTTCGGCGCGGCACTGGGCATGACCCGCAACCGCGCCGACGCGGAGGATCTGGTTCAGGAGACCTACCTCAAGGCCTACCAGAAGTTCCACCAGTATCAGCCTGGCACCAATATCAAGGCCTGGCTCTACCGGATCCTTACCAATACCTACATCACCAGCTACCGCAAGGCGCAGCGCTCGCCCAAGCGCGCCTCCAGCGACACCGTCGAGGATTGGCAGCTGGCCGACGCCGCCTCCCACTCAGAGGTTGGCCTCAAATCCGCGGAAGTCGAGGCGCTCGAGGCGCTGCCCTCCGCTCAGCTGCGTGACGCCCTCGATTCGCTCTCAGAGGAACACCGGATGGTTGTCCTCATGGCTGACGTTGAGGGTATGAGCTACAAGGAAATCGCCGAAGAACTAGGAGTTCCTATGGGGACCGTCATGAGCCGACTGAACCGGGCGCGCAAGAACCTGCGCTCCGCGCTGGCCGACGTCGCCGCGGAATACGGGATCGGAGGAGCCAAGTGAACACTCATGTGACCTGCCAGGATGTCCTAGACGCCCTATACGAACTGATCGACTGCGAGGAATGCGACCGCCGCAGCGGCCTCATCGACGCCGGATCCGTGCCCGGCCCCGATGCGCGCGCCCGTGCCCTCATGATCAAGCACGTCGCCACCTGCGCGCACTGCACCGACGCCCTGGATGCGGAGCGCCACGTGCGCGCCCTCCTGCGCGGCTGCTACGAGTCCGAGCAGGCGTCCGATGCGCTGCGCGCCCGCGTCGTCGCATCGATCACCAGCATGTCCGTCACCTGGCGCTAGGGGCGCTGCGACAGTGCGTGATCGCGTCGCGGCGCGCGGGCAGACGAGGCCGGGGTTGCCGCCCGTTTTTCGGTGACCTTCGTCGCCGCGAACGGCCTGTGCCTTGGTGGTTTGGGCCAATGTGTGCAAAAATGCTTCAGTCTAGACAACAAACCCAAGGAGAATGACATGTCGAAGCGGGGTCGTAAGCGTCGCGATCGTCGTAAGAACGGCGCGAACCACGGCAAGCGTCCTAACGCCTGAGCCGAATACGTTGCGCGCCCGGACCGGTTGGTCCGGGCGCGTTTTGTATGCGCGTTGTGTACGCGCGGCTGGTGAGGGCCAGATGCGGCCGTGCGAGGCGCACGTGACGCAAGGGCGCGCGGGAGCGGGACCAGGCCTGCGCCGTGTCTGGGGCGTGCGGCGCTTGGTGGCGTGTCGTGTGCTGGGTGCAAATGATGAGTGGGGTGTGCCGTGTCTGGTGTGTGCGCTACTCCGTTTGCGGCCCTGCATCTCAGTAAAACGGTGTGTGGGGCTTCCGTTCGCTGTAGATTGTGATCGCGCTGTGCACATGGGGATAGGTTGTTCGTGTGCTGGGCTGGTGTTGAGGACGCTCGTGGTGGCGTGAGGAGCCCGTCTATGGGGGCGCCAATCCACTGGCCTTCCTTCTGGATAGGAAACGCCGTTCTGGATAGGAACCACGCATCTGGATAGGGTATTAAGCTATCCAGAACGCGATAACCTATCCAGTTCACTGTTTCCTATCCAGAACATGAACTCGTTGTGGGGCGCGTCCGATCCGGAAACGTCGATTTCGCCCATCGCAGCGCTCGGTGGGAGGGCTCCATAGAAGGCGATGATCGAGTGATGAGCTCGTACGCCCTAGCGCTCTCATGAGCCTCAACCGTAGACCCTCCCAGTCGTTGTAGTCCGGCCAGCTGACACGAATAACGTTCCATCCTGCATCGCGAAGATCCTGATCCCTGCGGATCCACTCCCGTTTTGCGCGCGCAAGATCGGATTGGTTGTCGCCTAGTTTCCCGATGCCGTCAAATTCAATGATGATTCGTAGATCTGCGATGACAATATCTGCGTAATAGTGACGACCCCGGACCTCAATGTGCACTTGAGTCAGTGACGGGAAAGGGCTGATCGAGCGCACAAGCCAAAGCAAGGCTGCTTCAGCAGGATTCTCGCATCCAGGATCAATCGCGCGAAGAATGGCGCATGCTCGGCGGAGTCCTCGTTTTGTGGGGGAGCGTTCGAGGCGCTTGAGGAGCTCTACGCGGATTTCCTCTGCCCGTTCACGTGATTCCATCTGCTCAAACATTGAAAAGTTGCTCCACTGATGCAGTGCCATGCATCCGAGGGTGAAAGCCTCCAACGGCTCCTCTTGCTGAACGCAACGGATGAGTGCATCGTACGGGTGTTCCGTTTCCAATCCGTTAGTGCGTCTGCGTTCCTCAGAGAGTGGAGGGATGCTGGAACAGGTGACACCTGTTTCGGGTACTGTCGTTGAGCCGACCGAACACGCTGGAAGTCGGGAAGTGGATCGTCTTGTTGGCCTGTAGATGGTTATCTGTGGATTAGCGGACCATCCCTGAATTCCGTTGAGTAGAAGGCAACTACGTCCTACGTACAGTGCTTGGTGTTGTAGGGATGCATTCACTGCATGGATTCGGGCGAGGGCAACCGCGTTCCATATTTCCCAAGGAGTTGACTCGTCTGGATGCAGTGGGAGAGCAGCTGCAATGCCGCGCATGATGCGAACGGTGACGGGCGAATGCGCTTGGCTCTTTGGTGTCTGTAAGACATCGGTGACGACAACAGGTACCTGGTTCATGTATCCAGCTTTGAACAGAGCTTCGAGTTGGGGGTAGTCGAAAAGGACGGCCTGTGGATAACCGGGTCTCTCTTTATGCCCCTGTGCATAACGGCGAGGAGTGAGGTGTCGGGAGTCGCCTGTCAGGATGGGGGCGGAAGCGCGCGCGGAGAGCTGTTAGCGATGGGGTGTGTGAGGGGGACTGATATCTGAATGTACGTTGTTGGGGTGAGGAGCGTCCCGTAGAGATCAACGAGGAGAAGCCTCACGCACCATCTGGATAGGAAATGGAAATCTGGATAGGTTATTGCGTTCTGGATAGCTTAATAACCTATCCAGATAACTAGTTCCTATCCAGAACAACGTTTCCTATCCACAAGCCAACTCTACTATTTCCAGTGAACCGAATACGCGCGTGCGACACTTGAACGAGCATCCAGATATCGGCCGATGTGCTCGTGTCAGATCCTGATGCAACCGGGCGCCTTGATCTTCCGCGAGAGTTGCAGAAGCCTTCGACTTCGGCGTGGGCGACGCCGAGCTTATCCACCTGCGGTGGTGTTGCACTCGCGTCGCAGCGTGGAGCGAACCACTCTCGCAGCGTATCCTGGTACCTGTTGGCGCTCGGGCGCGTCCCGGTGTGCGCAGACTGATTCATCGATATGAAAGAGGCCCCATGTCCCTCCAGATGCGTCTTATTCACGCTCGCAAGGGGCTTACGCCTCCCGCACTGCACACTGAGGAAGCCGCGCGCGACATGGCGGCGGGTGCCCCACTGCAGCACCCCATGCCCGAACGTATGCGAGCGCGTTTCACGGCGACGTGCGATAAAGGCGTGACCCGCGTGTTCCCGAAGCAGGGCCTGCGCTCGGGTGGCGCTCTCATCTTCCTGCACGGCGGTGCTTACCTCTTCCCGCTGGTTGACGGCCAGTGGGGCATCGTTGAGGGCCTTATCGACCGCACAGGCCTGCCCGTCATCATTCCGGACTATCCGCTCGCCCCCGAGCACACCGCGGCCGAAGCGTTCGACTTCGTCCAGCCCATTATCGACGAGGTCCAGGTTGAGTTCGGCCGCGTCGTCATCTTTGGTGATTCGGCGGGCGGCGGTCTGGCGTTGTCCCTCGCCATGCAGCGTCGCGACGCGGGTAAACCTCAGGTGGATGGCCTCGTCCTGTATGCCCCGTGGGTCGACGTGACGATGACGAACCCGGCGATTGAGGACGTGCAGCACCGCGATAAGATCCTGCGCGCGCCCGGACTGGAGTGGGCGGGCCGCGCGTGGGCGGGCGACCTGGACCCCGCAGACTGGCGGGTCAGCCCCCTGTACGGTGACCCGGCGGGCCTGCCGCCGATGCGGATTTTTCAGGGCGACGCGGATATCTTGGGCCCCGACACGATCGAGTTCGCCCGCAAGGCGGCTCGCGCTGGCGTCGACGTGCGCCTGCGTGTGGAGCCGGATGGCTTCCACGTCTACGTGCTCTCAGTCCCCGTCATTCCCGAGGCCGAGGCCGCCCTCGACCACAGCGCGCGCTTTATCTCGGGGATTCTCACCCAGCCGTGAGCCGACCCGTTTCACGCCCCGTTTCACGGCCTCGCTGATCGAGGGCAAGATGCCGCCGATGTGTACGTGCGTCGGAGTGACGGCGTGCCTCGTCAATCCAGCCTTGCTTGATCGATGATCCACGAGTAGTAGTAGACGTCAAGTGTCATCGAAGTTGTCCCTGGATTCTTGATGCAAGCACTGTACAGGACTTCGTCGACGCGTCGGTCATCGAGAAATACACGGCTATCGATGACTGTCTGACGGGTGGTTCCGTCGGCCAGGGTCATGATGAAGTGATAGTCAGCTACGGACATGGTTCGGTAGCGTCCATGTGGTTCTCGGCGCGAAACAATTTCGCGTGTGCACGATGAGACGGTCACAGTCTGCGGACCGGTGAAGAGATCGAAGACGACACGCGTCCCGTAACCTAGAGCGTTGTAGGCGCTTGGAATCAGAATAAGCACCGGTATCACGAGGGCTGTGGCTCGTTTGTGCAAGCCCATGACAGTGCCAGCTCTCTCGCGCTTGTCGAACCATTGAAACAAGTAGGTAATGGCGGTGATGCATGCGAGCATGATGAGAAACGCTGTGCCGTAGGAGAAAGTCAGCCAGCGGAACCGAGAGGGGCCATGAGGGGAAATTGTGTCTGCCAAATGGGCCAAACCATACAAGATGAGAGTGAGGACGATCCAGAACGCTGTCCCATAGCGCTTCTGCTCTTTCGTCAGCGAACTTGTTGGGGATTGGGGTGTGGTAGACGTGTTCTTACGCTTGCTCATGGGGGTGCTTCAATGGGTACGGCGGGTAGCGGTGCTCAGTCGCGTTCTTTGCGGTGCCGACGTGGCCTATGCGAGTCTCGTATAGCGAAACCGATTGAATAATAGATGGCACATCCAATGATCCCGCTCAGGATGATAGCCGCGCAGATGGGGATGATGACGGGAACGGCGATGGGTGACATGCGTGCGAATTGGATGATCATCCAGCACACAATTGCGGTGAGGCTCCCCGCCGCTACCGCGATGGCAGTGCGCGAGATCTGGGGTTCATCAACGGAGGGTTGATCGGGGGAGAGAGGTGCTTCGTTGCTCATAAGAACCGTTTCAGCTGGGACGGAGACGGACGAGGTTGTTTATTCCGTGTCACTGCCCACTTGCATAGTGAGCGTCGTGTGGATTGAAGGCGGTGAGTTTTTCGGTCATGGTGTCTCACTGGTGTCGTGTGGCCTCGTGACGACGAGGCTCGGGCTGGGCGGGTGCACCCACCTCGTCGGTGAAAACACGCAGCATCCTACTCAACCCGCGCGTCGACGATGATCCAGCTGTGGCGATAGACCTCAAGTGTCAGAGGTGAGGCCCCCTTCTTGTCAGCGCACGCTTCGTAGAGGGTGCTGTAGATGCCGGTCGCGTCGTAGGCGGTGCTCAAGTGAGTCGTGTGCTTCGAGCCGTCGGTGAGGGTGAGATCGAACCTGTAGGACGTAGAGGTGCCTCCCCGTCGCGAGCGCATTCTGAGGGCACTGTAGCTGCACGACTTGACGGTGACGGTCTGTGTTCCTTCGATCGTATCCGCAACCGACTGCACGGAACCAATGAGCGCCATCGTTCCGACGATGAGGACGGGGATGGAGAGAACCACGAGCCAGACGATTGGCTTACGCATGTTCGTCCTGTCGCCAGCGCGCTTCGCTCGGTTCATACGGAGAGCCGTCATGACAATGATGACCGCACAGATGAGCATACTGATGGTGCCCACGGCGCTTGCGATGCATTGCCAGGTGAGTTTGATGTCGCCCACGTCGTAGAAATTGCTCAGCACAAAATAGGCAACGACACCGCTGAACGTGAGGAACTTCAGGACGTTGAGTACCGTCGCGTAGTTCGTGTTCATGACCGGACGGCCCACGTTGCCCAGTCCATGCGGCTGCATTGGGGCCTGGCCCGGGAAGGGCTGCTGGGAGTACATGGCGCCCTGGTACTGGCCGGGTTGCGGCTGCATTGGGGCCTGGCCCGGGAAGGGCTGCTGAGGAGGATAACCGTGGGGGTATTGGTTGCTCATGGTGTCTCGCTGGTCAGTGGGGTGGTGTCCTCGTGCGGAGGCTAGGTCAATGTTGGGCGTGCACCGACAATACTACGGGTGCGTGCGAGCGCGAGGACGCCTGACTGATAGGTGTTGATGGGTCGGCAGGGGCATTCGTTCATGGACAGGTACTCGCTAGACGATGCGCGCGTCAGCGATGATCTGCGTGCGCGGATACAGGTCGAGGACCAGCTTCTTCGATGAGGGGCGCAACTCGCATCCTTTGTAGAGGGTGCCGGAGATGCCCGATGCTGACTGCAACTCATCCCGTTTATCTGTTTCGATGACAAGGACAAGCGTGCTCTTGTCGTTGAGTGTTATGTTGAATTCGTTCCTATAGCTGCTCGGGCTGGTGTTTGTTGGTGAGCTCTTCACCGGACGTTGGTACAACCAGCACGAGGAGACTGTTGTGGCGTGGGGTCCTTCGATGAGGTCGCGTGCTGCCGGCACTGCGTTGCTGATTGCGATGACTGCAGCGGCAAGTCCGACGAGGCAGATGAGGGCATACCCGGACGCCCGAGTTTCGGCCGACTCATTCTCGCCTTCTGTGAACAAGATGCGCGTGTAGCGCACCGTGGCGGGAATGAAGGGAATGCACAAACCCGCGGCTGCGAGCCCGAACAGGCATGCGGCGAACTGCCATTGAAGTGTGGCAGTACCAAAATCGTTGGCTTGGGCCATTCCGATGCTGGTGAAAAACAGTGCTGCGATTACGCTCGCTAGACCCGCGAACACGTGGGTGGGTATCGGGAGAGTGAAGGCCTTCGTGGACTTATCCTCTGGTGTGGAACTGTCCTGTGGGTCTGTGCCTGTTGACGTCGCGTGAGGCCGTGCAGCGGTCGGCGACGATGAACGATCGCGCTGCGCAGCGGCTGAGGGGGAGGCGGCGCGGGGTGCAGGCGCCGTCGGCTCGCTGTCCGCATGCGCCTCGGAGATGTGCGGGGGCAGAGTCTCGACGGGTTTTTCATCCCCGGTGCGAGGGGTGGGAACTCCGTATGGGAACGCAGGGTCCGACCCTTCTGCGGAGGGCTCAACGGGCACCGGCCCGTTTCGTGGCACCCGGTGCGCAGCCTTCACGTTCTCCTCGGGCAGCGCGGGTTCCGACCCGGTCGGCGGTGCGTACGGATTGTTACTGCGCATGCCGGGATACTACACGTCCGCCGGGGTCGCTCCCGTCCACTCGTACCAGCCCTGGTGTTGGACGATCCACGCCATGAGGGCGTACCCAGCCTGGCCGGGCAGGGTTTGCCCGTCCGCGCCTCGCGCCAGGGAGGCAGCCATGTCTTCGAACCACTGGTCATGCGCGACCAGCGGCGTGTAGCAGTCGACGAAGGGGATGCCTCGGCGCGCGCACACTTCGGAGCACGAGGAGGACAGAGCCTTCAGCGACCCGGAGTCCACGCCAGCCAGCGGCGGGGGACCCACGACGAAGCTGGGGATGCCCAGCGCGGTCGCCCGGTCGGTGATGTTAGCCAGGTTCAGGCGGGAGCGGGCCGTCGAAATGCCGGCTGCGACGTCGCCAGGGCCCACACCGATGACGAGGCCGTGGGGCTCCCCCTCGGCTAGGCGCGGCAGCACCTCGGCCTCCCAGCGCGCGGCCATCTGCTTCGTCGTCTCTGAGGGTACGGCTAGGGTCAGGAACGTGGCAGGCAGATCGAAGGTGGAGTGCGCGTTGACGCGACCGACCCAGCCCAGGCCTCGGGGGTCGCCGACGCCCGCGACGAGCTCGTCTCCGATGAAGCAGATCCGCATGGTGTTCCTTTCCGGTGCCTCCCGCGCCCCCGGTGGGAGCGCCGGCCCTCGTTAGCCTTCGAAGGCCTGCGCAATAAGGGTAGCTGCTTGCTCCTTGTGAAGCGAGGCACGTCCCGCTGCGGTCGTTGCCGACTCGGGGCGAGAGACCACGCGAACCGGGCGTCCCAGCGACGGGAACAGGTTGAGCGCCAGGTGCGGCCACGCGCCCTGGTTGCGCGGCTCGTCCTGCACCCAGGTCACCGACGCATTCGGGTACTGGGCCAGGGTCTCGGCAACCTCGGCCTCGGGCAGCGGGTAGAGCTGCTCCAAGCGGATGATTGCCGTCGACGTGTCGCTGCGGTGCTCGCGCTCCTTCATGAGGTCGTAGTACAGGCGGCCCGAGCACAGCAGGACGCGCGTCACCGACGACGGATTGGTGATCGAGGAGTCGCCGATGACGGGCTGGAAGGCGCCCGAGGTGAATTCGTCGATGTGCGAGGATGCGGCCGACAGACGCAGCAGCTGCTTGGGAGTGAAGGCGATGAGCGGCTTACGCGGACGCTTGTAGGCCTGCGTGCGCAGCATGTGGAAGTAGTTCGCCGGCGTGGAGGGCTGGACGATCCACATGTTGTCCTGGGCGGCGAGCTGCAGGTAACGCTCGATGCGCGCGCTCGAGTGGTCGGGTCCCTGACCCTCATAGCCGTGGGGGAGGAGCATGACGAGAGAGCAGCGCTGGCCCCACTTCTGCTCGGCCGAGCAGACAAACTCGTCGATGACCGTTTGGGCGCCGTTGGCGAAGTCTCCGAACTGGGCCTCCCAGATCGTGAGTGTCTCGGGGCTCTCGAGCGAGTAGCCGTAGTCGAAGGCCAGGACGCCGTACTCGCTCAGCGGGGAGTTCCACACGTCGAATCGCGCCTGACTCTCGGTGAGGAAACGCAGCGGTGTGAACTCGCGCCCGTCGTTCGCGTCGTGCAGGATCGCGTGACGCTGGACGAAGGTCGCGCGGCCCACGTCCTCGCCGGACAGGCGCACGCCGGTGCCCTCCATGAGGAGCGTGCCGAAGGCGAGGAGCTCCGCGAAGCCCCAGTCGATGGGCTTGTTTCCGAGCGCCATCTCCAGGCGGCGCTCGCACAGCTGACGCAGCTTCGGGTGGGGTTCGAAGCCCTCCGGGAAGCGCGTGTGAGCGCGGCCGATGCGGCGTAGCTGCTTGGCGGGGGCAGCCGACGTCCAGCCGATCATCATGCCGATGCCGGGCATCTGAGACTCCGGCATGGTCCATTCCTCGTCGCGGGACTCCCCGGCCTCGCCCACCCCGGCGGTGAGGGCAGGGTCGTGCGTGCGGCTGCCCGGGTTGATTTCGGACACCGACGAAGCGCCGCCCGCGCGGGTCTCCTCGAGGATGCGTCCGAGTTCCGCCTCGTACTGGGCGATCGACTGGCGGGCCTCGTCCTCGGTGAGCTGGCCGCGACCCACGAGGCCGCGGATGTACACGGCGCGAGTGGAGGGGATGCGGTCGATGAGGGAGTACATGACGGGCTGGGTCATCGACGGGTCGTCACCCTCGTTGTGACCGCGACGGCGGTAGCACACCATGTCGATGATGACGTCCTTGTGGAAGGCGTTGCGGTACTCGAAGGCCAGGTGCGCGCAGCGGATGACGGCCTCGGGGTCGTCCGCGTTCACGTGCAGGATCGGGACCTGCAGGCCCTTGGCCAGGTCCGTCGCGTAGCCGGTGGAACGGCCCTGCGTCGGGCCCGTCGTGAAGCCGATCTGGTTGTTGACGATGATGTGGATCGTGCCGCCGGTCTTGTATCCCTCGAGCTGGGAGAGGTTGAAGGTCTCCTGGACGACTCCCTGGCCGATAAAGGCCGCGTCGCCGTGGATGAGGATCGGGATGATCGGCAGGTCCGGGTCGCCCAGGTGCTCCTGCTTGGCGCGCACGATGCCCTCCAGGACGCCGTCGGCGGCCTCCAGGTGCGAGGGGTTGGCGGCCATGTAGACCTTGGTGGCCAGGCCGTCGTCAAGGGAGTACACGCCCCACGTGCCCAGGTGGTACTTGACGTCGCCCGATCCCTGGACGGAGTTGGGCATGTAGTTGCCCTCGAACTCGTCGAAGATCTGCGCATACGACTTGCCCGCGATGTTGGCCAGGACGTTGAGGCGTCCGCGGTGCGCCATACCGATGGCGACCTCGTGGATGCCGGTGCGCGCCGAGTCGGCGAGGATGTGGTCGAGCAGCGGGATCAGTGACTCGCCGCCCTCGAGGGAGAAACGCTTCTGGCCCATGAACTTCGTCTGGAGGAACTCCTCAAAGGCCTCGGCGCGGATGAGGGTGCCCAGGATGTGGCGCTGCGCGTCGGGGGAGGGGGCCTCGTACGGGCGCTCAATGCGCTTCTGGACCCATGCACGCTGCTCAGGATCCTGAATATGCATGTACTCGATGCCAACCGTGCGCGTGTAGGTGTCGTGCAGGCGCGTGAGGATGTCGCGCAGCAGCATCTGGTCCGAGTCGCCGAATCCGCCGGTGGGGAAGGGGCGATCCAGGTCCCACACGCTCAGGCCGTAGGATGACAGATCGAGGTCGGGGTGGCGACGCACGCGGTAGGCCAGCGGGTCGGTGTCGGCGGCGAGGTGGCCGCGCGAACGGTAGGCGTGGATGAGTTCCGCGATGCGCGCGGGCTTGCCCTTTTCGTGGTTCGGATCATAGTCGTAGTCCGCTTCCCACGCGTAGGGGCGCGCGGGGACGTGCATCGAGGTGAATACGCGCTCGTAGAAGCCGTCGCGGCCCGAGAGCTTGGCGTCCACGAGGGCCAGGAGGCGACCCGATGCCGCGCCCTGGATGATGCGGTGGTCGTAGGTGGAGGAGAAGAACATCGTCTTGCCGATGCCGAGGGCGGCCAGGCGCTTGGGGGAGACGCCGCGGAATTCCGCCGGGTAGTCGGTGGCGCCCACGCCGATGATGAGGCCCTGGCCGACCATGAGGCGCGGCACGGAGGTGGTGGTGCCCAGCGTGCCCGGGTTCGTCAGCGTGACGGAGGCACCCTGGAAGTCGGTTGTCGTCAACGTCGCCGTGCGGGCACGCGCAACGAGGTCCTGGTAGGCGTCGACGAACTCGGCGAAAGTCAGGGTGTCGGCGTCGTGGATGACGGGGACCTTCAGGGAGTGGTTGCCCTGCGCGTCGGCCACGTCGATGGCCAGGCCGAAGCCGATGTGCGCGAGCTGCTCGACGGCGGGCTTGCCGCCCTCGATCGTGTAGCGCACATTCAGGTCGGGCATCTCACACAGAGCCTCCACCAGGGCGTAGCCGATGAGGTGCGTGAAGGAGACCTTGCCGCCGACGGTGCGCGCCAGGTGCGCGTTGATGAGGGCTCGGTTTTCGATGAGGAGCTTGGCCGGGATCTGGCGCTGGGAGGTGGCCGTGGGGATGGAGAGCGAGGCCTCCATGTGCTTGGCGGTCGCGCGCGCCGCGGACTTGAGGATGTGGAGCTCGTCGTGCGAGGGGGCGTCCTGGAAGAGCGTGAAGGCTGCGCGTCCGTGCTGCTGGCGCGTGTAGGGGCTGGTGGCCTCGGCGACGGCGGCGGGCGGGGCGGGCGGCAGGTCGGAACGCGTCACGGAGACGACGTGTGCGTGCTCGGTGGCGGCCGCCTCGGGCGCATCGTCTTCGATGTCGAGGGTCGGCGGGGTCACCGAGACGGGGGCAACGGGGTCAACGGGGACTGCGGCATTGACCGACGAGGCCGGGGCCGGCTCCGGGGTTGAGGGAGCGCCCTCGGGGATGTCGGGACGCTTGGCGCGCAGCTGCGGGGGAGCGGACTCGGTGGAGAAATAGGCGCGCCAGGAGGGATCCAGGAGCTGTGGATCGCGCTCGTAGAGGTCTCGCATCTTCGCGATGTACCACTGCGGATCGGGCTGGGAAGCGGTGGGAGTGGGCACGTATTCCTCCGTAAGTGTCGCGCCGCGCGCATGGGCCAAATCCCGCGCGGCCATACCTCCGCAATTCTACCGCCGCGTGATCGTCTTCACGAAACCTGGTATACCTTTGGCGTGTACTTCAAGGGCCTTTGGTCCGTTGAAGAATGATTGTTGGCACACGGCCCGCGGTGTGTGGAAATGCGCGCTGGGGGAGGCGAGCTGGGCCGCTAGACTGTAACCATCATGGACTGCGACACTGCCGGCTCTATGGCCGCTCTTCCTCACCCCCTGTCCGCGCGCGTACCCGCGACCCGCCCCGGCCTCGTCGAGGGGGCCACGCGATGACGACCGTCCTCATGCTTCTGCTCGGCGTCGTCCTGATCGCCGGTACCTTCATCTTTGTTTCCGCCGAGTTTTCGCTTGTTGCGGTCGACCAAGCCGTCCTCGACAAGAAGGCCGAGGAAGGGGATCGTGGGGCCGCCTCCGTCCTTCGCGCCACCCGCACGCTGTCGACCCAGCTGTCGGGCGCGCAGGTGGGCATCACGCTCACCACGATCCTGCTCGGCTACACGACGCAGAGCGCGCTGGCCGACCTGCTGGAGGACCTGCTCGGATCGGTCGGCCTCGCCTGGGGGCTTGCGACCGGCATCGCGGCATTCGTGGCCGCCGCGTTCGTCAACGTTTTCTCGATGCTCTTCGGTGAGCTCGTCCCCAAGAACCTCGCCCTGGCACACCCCCTGGCGACCGCCGTGCGCGTCGTCCCCTTCCAGATGGCCTTCACCGCGATTGCCCGCCCCGTCATCTGGGTGCTGGGCGGGACCGCGAATTGGGTCCTCGCCCGCATGGGCATCGAGCCCCAGGAGGAGATCTCCTCGGCGCGCTCCGCCTCCGAGCTGGCCGCCCTCGTCGAGCACTCCGTCGAAGAAGGCACCTTCGACATGTCCACGGCCGACCTCTTCGTCAACACGATCCGCATGTCCACCCTGAGCGCCGCCGACGTGATGACCGACCGCGGCCGCCTGCACACCCTCAGCGAGGGTAACAGCGCCCAGGACGTGCTCGACCTGGCCCGCGAAACCGGACACTCCCGATTCCCTGTCATTGGCGACGACTCCGACGACATCCTCGGCCTGGTGTCGCTGCGCCGCGCGGTCGCCGTGCCCGCCGATCGTCGCGCCGAGGTCCCCGTGATTTCGTCGTCTCTCATGACCGACGCGCCGTCGGTTCCCGAGACCGCGCCGATCGGTCCCCTCATGGTCCAGTTGCGTGACGAGGGCCTGCAGATGGCCGTCGTCGTCGACGAGTACGGCGGCGTGTCGGGCATCGTCACCCTTGAGGACGTCGTCGAGGAGATCGTCGGCGAGGTCTCCGACGAGCACGACCAGCGTCGCCTCGGCATCCGCCCGCGCCCCGACGGGACTTTCCTTGTTCCCGGCACGCTGCGCCCCGACGAGCTTGCGCGCCGCACGGACATCAACCTGCCCGAGGACGGCCCCTACGACACGATCGGCGGCCTCGTCATGAACGAGCTGGGCGAGATTCCGGTCGTTGGATCGCGCGTGAACGTGGACGGCATCGGCATCGAGGTCACCCAGATGCAGGGGCGTCGCGTCGCCCAGGTGGCTATCACGCCCGCTCCCGAGGCTGAGAATGAGGAGGTGTCACTGTGAGCGTGGGAGTTGGTCTCGCGATCACCGTGGCCCTGCTGGCCGTCAACGCTTTCTTCGTTGCCGGCGAGTTTGCCGTCACCTCGACGCGTCGCTCGCAGGTCGAGCCTCTCGCCGACGAAGGTGCGCGCGGCGCGGCCGCTGCGCTGTACGCACTGCAGCACGTGTCCCTCATGTTGGCGATCTGCCAGCTGGGCGTGACGGTCGCGTCCACGACCCTGGGCGTCGTCGCGGAGCCCGCGATCGCGCATCTCGTCGAGTCGCCGCTCGGGCGCCTGGGCGCGCCCGAGGCGACCAGCCACGTCGTCGGCTTCGCCGCCGCCCTCGTCATCGTTCTCTTCTGCCACGTCGTCTTCGGCGAAATGGTCCCGAAGAACATCTCGATCGCCGCCCCCGTGCGCATGCTGCTGATCCTGGCTCCCGTCCTCGTGCGCCTGGGCCACGTCCTGCGCCCGATCATCGAGGCCATGGACCGCTTTGCGAACTGGTTCGTGCGCCTGGCCGGTTACGAGCCGCGCTCGGAAATCTCGGCCTCCTACACGATCGAGGAGGTCGCCTCGATCGTCGTCGCCTCGCAGGAGGAGGGCGTGCTGACCGACGAGTTGGGCCTGCTCAGCGGCACCCTGGAATTCTCCGAGGAGACGGCCGGGACCGCGATGGTCCCCCTCGACAAGCTCATCGTCCTGCCCGAGGGTGCCACCCCGGCCGACGTGGAAGAACAGGTCGCCCATACGGGCTACTCGCGCTTCCCGATCGCCGGCGACGACGGCTCCATCGTCGGCTACGTGCACCTCAAGGACGTCCTGTATGCCACCGGTGAGGATCGCGAGCAGCCGATCACCCCGTGGCGAATCCGACGCCTCGAGGCCGTGTCTGCCGACGACCAGGTCGAAGACGCGCTGCGCCACATGCAGCGCACCGGCGCGCACTGCGCCCTCGTGCGCGATGCGGGAGCAATCGTCGGCATCCTCTTCCTCGAAGACATCCTCGAATTACTGGTCGGCGAAGTCCGAGACGTTCTCCAGCGCTCGTGACGAGCCGCGATCCGCAAGGTACATTAGATCGAGGTCAAAACTTCATGACGAACACAGACAAGGGGGAGAGCGTGAGCGACACCGAGTGCCCGCTGCCGAAGCGCTCGCAGCTGCGAGCGGCGCGCCCCCACGACGCGGACGATCAGCCGGAGAACCCGACGACGTCGGCGATCCCGATGACTGACGAGGCCTCGGCCCCCACCCCTGATCCCGCGACGGATCGAGAGGATGCGGAGGAAACCCCGGCCTCGTCGACGGGGGAACGACGCCGTAATGTTCACCCGGTCGGCTACGTCCTCCGCGCCCTCCTCGTGCTGGGGTTGGCGGGCACGACGATCGCCGTACCCATGACGGGACGCGTCGGATCCGACTCCTCGCTGACCGTGCCCGCGCGAGCCTTCGGCGCCTCGGTGGGCGGCCCCAGCTGGGCCCTGTCCTCCGCCCTGCCCCAGGCCACTGCCCTGGACGCGACCCTTACCGCAAACTCTCGCGCAAAGGCCAAGGCCCCCGTGTCCATCACCGGCTGCGCATCGGGCAACGGCGCCGACGGCAACCGCAACGTGCACGTCGTCGCCGACACGATCTACTGGCCGCTCCCGCAGGGCACCTACACGGTGACCTCGCCCTTCACGATGCGTATTTCGCCCGTGTCTGGCCAGCTCCTCGCTCACGAGGGCATCGACATGGCCGCCCCGCTCGACACGCCCATCACCTCCGTGTACGCCGGCGTCGTCGAGGAGGTCGCGGAGAACTCACGCTCGGGCGCCTACGTGCAGATCAAGCACACGCGTTCCGACGGCACCGTCTTCCACTCCGCCTACCTGCACCAGTACATGAACAAGATTACGGTGAAGGTCGGCGACACCGTCACCGCCGGGCAGGTCATCGGCGCGGTCGGCAACAACGGATGGTCGACGGGCCCGCACCTCCATTTCGAAATCCACGATTCTTCGGACACCCCCGTGGATCCGGACGCGTGGATGCAGACAAACAAAGCTGTTTATCTCGGACAGGAGTCTTGCTCATGATGCCCGTCACCATGCGTCAGGGGCCCATCGTCTTCGCCCACCGCGGCGGCAGCGAAGAGGCCCCCGAAAACACGATGAGCGCCTTCGCGTACGCCTACGAGGCCGGGATCCGCCACGTGGAGACCGACGCCCACGTGACCGCCGACGGCAAGGTCGTCATCTGCCACGACGAGACCGTGGACCGCTGCTTCGACGGGAGTGGCGCGATCGCTCAGATGACGTGGCGCGAGCTGTCCAAGCTGCGCCACCGCGACTCCGGGGAGCAGATGCCGCTGCTCGCTCAGGTCCTTGAGGCTTTCCCCGATATGTACTTCAACATCGACGCGAAGGAGCCGGGCGTCGAAGGCCCGCTCCTCGACGTCATCGCCGACCACGGCGCGGCTGACCGCGTGCTCGTTGCCTCCTTCTCCGAGCCGCGCCTGCGCGCCGTGCGCGGCATCGCCGCCTCGGACCCTGCGCGCGCGGTCGCCACATCTCTGGGGACCGAGGCCGTCGTGCGCCTCGTGGGCGCCGCGAAGAGCGCCACGAACCCCGCCTGGTGGCACGTGCCCGGCCCGCGCCAGGGCGCCATCGCCGCACAGGTTCCCATGCACCAGGGCCCCATCCGCGTCGTCGACGAGCGCTTCGTGGCTACTGCCCACACCCTGGGCCTGGCCGTCCACGTGTGGACCATCAACACGGTGGCCGACGTGCTGCGCCTCCTCGAGGTCGGCGTCGACGGCATCATCACCGACCGCCCCGTCTTCCTGCGCGACTTCCTGGACCAGCGCGGCCTGTGGACGCAACCCCCGGCTCCGGGTTCTGTTTCGGGCCCCAGGGACTGAGGTTAGTACGCCTCGAGAGGGGCGGAGCCGCTTGGCTCTGCCCTCTCGGCACTTGTGTCAGGCCTGCTGGCTTACTCGTTGCCGCTGAAGTCGGCCACGGCCTCGTCCTGGCCCGCGCCCGCGCGGGGAGTGCTATGGGGCAAGCAATCCCATCAGCATCGCCCAGATCGCTGCGCGAGGCGGCGCGTCCAGTGTTGGATCGGCTGACAGGTGGGTGAGAGCTTGCTCGTCAAGCGGCGCGTGGATTTGGGCGTGCAGATGGTCCGTCACGAAACACTCATAGTGCAAGCCGGTTTTCCACTCGCGACCGTGTATCTCCTCGCGCACGCAGGTGACGACGCTCCAGCGTCCCGAGACGCAATCCTGGGCGAAGTGTGACTCTGCGGGACCATAAGTCACGAGATCGTTGAGCACATCCTGAGCGCCTTGTGCATCCAGGGAACGAACCGCAGCGACGAAATCCGCGGGAATGTAAGGAGGTCCGTCGTGGATGGTAGGTCCGGCGTGCAGCAGGGAGGCGAGGGCTGCGATGTGGGGGACTTCGCAGTAATCAACCTGACTGAAGTGCACGCCGTCCACGTCGGAACGCATAACGACGGAGCGAGGCGTTGTGGGCCAGATCCTCCAGTCGCGTACGATGCCGCGCATGCTAGGGGACACGACGCGGATCGCAAGTTGGGTACGAGCTGCTCGCACAGGTTCGAGGATGCGTGCGGCGTCGCCGGCCAAGCCGTTGGCGCCGGCCAGTCCGAGCGATACCAGTCCGCTGGAAAGAGCAGCGCTTGAAATACGCCCGGCACTCTCGTCACTGGCAATCATCTCAAGCAGGGCATCGGCCTGCTCGACGGTGACGATGATCTGATCCGCGGAGTTAGTGTCGATTGGCTGGTCACTCACGGTGTCACCTCCAGGGTTTGAGCCATCGTGATGAAATCATCGATGATAGTTGGGAATAAGACGCTGGGGCACGTACACGTCGCGGTCCACAGGAAACGCTGCGGAGGTTGCTGCCCGGCGGGCGCAATGTGTGTCATCCACGTGAGCTGACTGAGCGTCAGCGACACATCGTCGAGAATGTAGACGCCTGTTCGCCATCGAGCACCTTCCGGGAGAACCGGCCATGCGAAGTCGTCAATAAGGTGGAATCCGGGCAGCGTTTCCTCCACCTGCCTGATGGTGTCTGCGTAGACTTCGTCGTCACTCGCGTCGGTGCTCAGTGCTCCGCCGGTCACCACGAAGGTCGGCACATTACCCTCGTCCTTCGTCTGAGCGACGGCAACGAGACGAACGCTGGGATCATTCGCGAGTGGGCCGAGCTGGGCGTGTTCCTCGGGGGTCAGGAATCTCCATCCCGAAGAAAGGGTCATTGTTACCTGTTCGTTCACCAGAATCCACCACCGCGTTCGTGCTTCTCGTATGCCTTCTGATTGATGTTGCCATCGTCGTCTAAGAGCCCATGGCGTTTGGCGTACTGCCAATCGGCGTAGACCCACCGGGGAAACTTGATGGGCAGAAGGCCGATGAGGAAGAAAGATAGAAATACGAGGGTCAAAATGGCGACGATGCGCGGCAAAATGCCACCTGGTCGGAAATAGTTAATGATACCTAAGGTGCCGCTCAGAAGAAAAATGCATGCAAATGCGGGTGCTCCGATTGCGGCATAATTTCTGCTGATTCTTCCCTTGCCGTTCATTCGTCGCCACAGGTTCGCAGCCTTCGAGTCTGTGAACATCTCGGCGTACCATATTGTCGCTACGAGCAGACCTAATCCGATTCCGCCGATAGCCAGTCTAATGTTCTCGTTCATGAAATTGTCCATTGTTAATTGAGTGCAGCGTTATTGATTGCATCACCCGACATTTCGCCGATGTAATGGCCGGCTACCCCGCCGATGACGCCGCCGAGAATGCCGCCGACGACAGCGCCAACGGGGGCAAAAGGCCCTGAAATGCGAGGTGCAGCCGCGTGATCGTTCACCAGAATCCACCACCGCGTGCGTGCTTCTCGTATGCCTCCTGATCGATGTTGCCATCGTCGTCTAAGAGCCCATGGCGTTTGGCGTACTGCCAATCGGCG
>ERZ1674236.82-NODE-82-length-26452-cov-41.333144_pt1 | contig 26452 bp, 21 predicted proteins | sample MGYA00581210_ERZ1674236 | MGnify/ENA primary metagenome ERZ1674236 (study PRJEB41354, sample SAMEA4873328) | human saliva metagenome | biome: human-associated habitat [ENVO:00009003]; feature: mouth environment [ENVO:08000002]; material: saliva material...
TCTCTTTGAGCTAAGGCAAGGCAACGCCGTACTGGTTTAAAGTTAATCCACTATACTTTGAATCTTCCGTTTTCAGTACCCAAGGTCGTCTGAAAAACCTTACAACGCGCGGCGGAAGCTGACGGCTTTCAAAACATGGCTTCTGCCGACTTCTTCATCGCCCGCCAAATCTGCCAGCGTACGCGCCACGCGCATGATGCGGTGGAAGCTGCGGGCGGAGAGGGAGAGTTTTTCCAACAGGCTGCCCAAGGCTTCCTGCGCTTCTTTTTGGATGCGTGCGGACGTATCGAGTTCACTGACGCTCAAGGCGGCATTGACTTTGCCCTGCCGCGCGTATTGCTTGTCGCGGGCGGCGATCACGCGCGCTAACACGACAGCGCTGCTTTCCCCCGCTTCCTGCTGCATCAGTTCGGCGGCGGACAGGCTCGGAACTTCGATGGTCAAATCGATGCGGTCGAGCAGCGGGCCGGAAATTTTACTGCGGTAACGTGCGACGCTTTCGGGCGTGCAGCGACAGGGTTTGACGGGATGCCCGAGATAACCGCAAGGACACGGGTTCATGGCGGCGACAAGCTGGAATTTGGCGGGATAGACGGCTTGGCGTGCCGCGCGGGAAATGTGGATTTCGCCGTTTTCCAAAGGTTCGCGCAAAACTTCCAAAACTTTGCGGTCAAACTCGGGCAGTTCGTCCAAAAATAAAACGCCGTGATGCGCCAATGAAATTTCGCCCGGACGCGGGTCGGAACCGCCGCCGACCATGGCTGCCGAGCTGGCGCTGTGGTGCGGGCTGCGGAAAGGACGGTGACTGTCGAGTTGTTGCTGATGATTGGGCAGGAGCGAACGCAACGCCCATACTTCGACCAATTCGTCTTCGGTCAAAGGCGGCAGAATGCCGGGCAGCCGTTGGGAAAGCATGGACTTGCCCGTTCCCGGCGGGCCCATCATCAAAAGGCTGTGTCCGCCCGCGGCGGCGATTTCCAAAGCAAGGCGGGCGGTATGTTGACCTTTGACATCGATGAGGTCGGGCAGTTTGGCGTTTTCAGACGACCTCTGCAGGACTTGGCAGGCGGTTTGCGCCAAGGGTTCGATACCGTTCAAATGGGCGGCGACTTCACCTAACGAACGCGCACCGTAAACGGTAATGCCGCGCATCACGGCGGCTTGTTCTGCGTTTTCCTGCGGTAAGACGAAAGAACGTCCCGCCTGCATACCCTGCCACGCCATCGCCAACGCGCCGCGTACGGGGCGCAACATACCGGAAAGCGCCAATTCGCCGGCAAACTCGTATTGTGCGAGTTTTTCGGGTGCGATTTGTCCGGATGCGGCAAGGATGCCCAGCGCAATCGGCAGGTCGAAACGTCCCGATTCTTTGGGCAGGTCGGCAGGGGCGAGGTTGACGGTGATTTTTTTTGCAGGGAAGTCGAAACCGCTTTGGATGATGGCGGCGCGCACACGGTCGCGGCTTTCTTTGACTTCGGTGTCGGGCAATCCGACGATATTGAAATGAGGCAGGCCGTTGGCAAGGTGGGCTTCCACTTCGACCAACGGCGCATTCATGCCGCTCAAGGCGCGGCTGTAAACCAAGGCAAGCGACATGTTTCAGACGACCTTATTCGCCGGCTTCGGTTTGCTGTTTGATTTCTTCGACGGCTTCTTCGGCTGCGGCTTCGGCAGCTTCCAAGGCTGACTGCTCAGGCTCTTGCGCGGCTTCGAGTTTTGCCAGACGCTCTTCCAGCTCGACCAATTTGGTGCGGGTTTTAATCAAAACCTGCTGCTGGATGTCGAATTCTTCGCGCGTAACCAAATCCATACGGTTGAACGCACTGCCGAGCATGGCTTTGACGTTTTTCTCCATGTCTTTGGCGGGGCTGTTGGCGATGGTTTCGCTGATTTTTGCGCTGACTTCTTCAAAGAGTTGTTTGCCGAACATAATCCGTATCCTTTATATCAGAATATATAAAATCCAAGCGTATTGTATAAGGAAAAAGGTCGTCTGAAAACGGGCATTCTGCTGCGGCGCCTTTTCCCTTCCAAACATCGCCCGCGTGTAGTAAATGCCCGCAAAATTGCTCAATCTTGCGGGCATTTTTGAAACGGCTTTTGCCGCCTGTTTCGATATTCGGCGTATTTTAACGCTCGACGCGGGCATCAAAAATCGGCATCACCCACGCGCCGCCGGTAAAGCCTTTGCATGAACCGGTAGTGTGTTCGCCGCTACGGACGAATGCCTTGCCGTCCCATACCGCCGTATTGCTTGTCCAGCAGTCGCCTATGCCGCGGCCTTTGAAGCTGCCGCTGAGGGTGGCTGTTTTCTCGTCGAATCCGCCGTGCCCGCCGTATACCATCGGCGGCAGCACTTGTTCGATTTTGGTCAACTCTTTATCGGCAATGGCATAGTAGCCGCTGGTTTGATAAGCACCGCCGATACAGATGGCCGAAATCAACACCTGATGTTCGTTGAGCGGATGGATATACAGGCTGCGGTTCCAACCCATTTGCTCTTTATTATGCAGGGCGTAACAGTAATTATCGTCGCCTTCGGAAACGCGGTTGCTGTTGCGCAGAAGCTTCATGACGGCGCTGTGGCGCGGTGTGTCTTGCTCCAGTATATCGCCTGCTGTTTTCGGTACGGCAACGGCGCGGATGACGGGTTTGGGCTGCGGGCTGAGGACTGCCTGATTGCTGTTGCCTTTGCGTATCAGCGCGGAAGGCGTATTCAGACGACCTTGGAATTCGTCCGCTTTCAACATTGCCGCCGCTGCGCCTTTGTCGGACAAGTGCCATTCATATTTTCCCGCGCGGATGCTGATTTTGCTTTCTTTTTTCAATGCTTCGAGCAAGGCGTTGGTTTGCGCGCTGCTCAATTTGCCTGTGCCTTTTTTATTCAACGCCAATTTGCCCAGTGATTTGCCGTTCAGCATCAATTCGCTGCGGGCTGCCACACGGGCGAGTTGCCTATCATCGTCGTTAAACGGCAGCAGGGAAACTTCGCCGGCAACGGCGGCGTTTGCCCCCGCTTTTCGGGTAAACAAGATGGAAACCGGCGTTTCTGTTTCGTCCGCCTGATATCCGGCAAGACGGCATGTGCCGGTATTGTCGCAAGCGATGTCCCAGTCTTGGTAATTTTGATAAAAGCCTTGAGGCGGAGCGGCCAGTGCGGTGGCGGGCAAAACAGCCAGCAGCCATTTTTTCATGATGTATTCCTTCAGTTTTATTTTATAGTGGATTAAATTTAAATCAGGACAAGGCGACGAAGCCGCAGACAGTACAGATAGTACGGCAAGGCGAGGTAACGCCGTACTGGTTTAAAGTTAATCCACTATATTGGTGGACGGGTAAAAGACGGCGCAGCAAGGAAACACAGTGCCGCGCTGCTTTTTTTGTAAAACATTATGATACTTCGTTTGCCAAAAAGTTTTTGACTCGGGACGGCAAAGGTCGTCTGAAACTCCCTTTCAGACGACCTCCATGCTTTTTTATACGCCTGCGGCTGCTTTCAATGCGGCAGCTTTGTCTGTGCGCTCCCAAGTAAATTCAGGCTCTTCGCGGCCGAAATGGCCGTAGGCGGCGGATTTGCCGTAAATCGGGCGCAAGAGGTCGAGCATTTGGACGATGCCTTTGGGGCGCAGGTCGAAATGTTCGCGAACTAAGGCAATCAGTTTGTCTTCGCTGATTTTGCCTGTACCGAAAGTATCGATGGAAATCGAAGTCGGTTCGGCAACGCCGATGGCGTAGGAAACCTGAATCTGACATTGGGTCGCCAAACCGGCGGCGACGATGTTTTTCGCCACATAACGGCAGGCGTAAGCGGCGGAACGGTCGACTTTGGACGGGTCTTTGCCGGAGAATGCGCCGCCGCCGTGCGGAGCTGCGCCGCCATAGGTATCGACGATGATTTTACGGCCGGTCAGACCGCAGTCGCCTTGCGGGCCGCCGATGACGAAGCGGCCGGTCGGGTTGATCAGGTATTTGGTTTCGGCAGTCAGCATTTCGGGCGGCAGGACGGGTTTGATAATCTGATCGATAACGGCTTTGCTCAGTTCTTCATGGCTGATGGCAGGGTCGTGCTGGGTGGACAGGACGACGGTGTCGATGCGTTTTACTTTGCCGGTTTCGCTGTCGTAAACCACGGTCAGCTGCGCTTTTGCGTCGGGACGCAGCCACGGCAGACGGCCGTCTTTGCGCAATTCGCTTTGACGCTGCATCAGGCGGTGGCTGTAATAGATGGCAAACGGCATTAGGGTCGGGGTTTCGTCGCAGGCGTAGCCGAACATCAAGCCTTGGTCGCCTGCGCCTTGGTTCAGGTCGATGCCTTCGCCTTCGTTCACGCCTTGGGCGATGTCGGGGGATTGTTGGTCGTAGTACACGCCGACCGCGCAGCCGTTGGCGTCAAAGCCCAGCTCGGACGAATTGTAGCCGATGCGTTTGATGGTTTCGCGTGCGACTTTGATGTAGTCCACATGGGCGGTGGTGGTGATTTCACCCGCCAACACGCACAAACCGGTGTTTACCAGAGTTTCCGCCGCGACGCGCGCTTTGGGGTCTTGTGCCAAAACCGCATCCAGAATCGCATCGGACACTTGGTCGGCTACTTTGTCCGGATGGCCTTCGGAAACCGATTCGGAAGTAAACAGATATTCGCTCATTTCAATATTTTCCTTCAAAAACAAGCCGTCTGCTTTCAGACGACCTGTTGTTTCATCATATATCCCACAACGGAAATCATAACAAAATTTCCACCTGCGCTCCATCCAAATGATAAATATTCCTACTTGGATAAAGCGGTTCGGAATCCTGCCCGTACAGAACATACGGGCAAAAAAATTCCCGCATCAAGCGGGGGGGATTTGAATTGCCCTCTCGGACCACATCGGCTTTGCAGCCGTCCACCTTACCTTTCCGTCTGAAAAGCAGGTTGGCATGGAATTCCCAACTCTTAATGCAGCGCGGATGTTAGCAGAAAAGCCCTTCCCCCGCAAGCCGCGCGCCCTTGCGTTTTACGTTACAATACGTCGTCTGAAAACACCCAAACACCCTATCATGCACCTGCCCTCCGCCATTCCCGCCCTTGCCGTCGCCCTCATCTTTACCCTGCCCTTGGGCGCGTGCGGCAAAAAAACATCCGAACAAACCGTGCTTCAGGGTGAAACGATGGGTACGACCTATACCGTCAAATACCTTTCAGACGACCTCCCCAACCCGCCCGCGCCCGAAGCCGTGAAAAAGCAGATTGACGGTGCGCTCGAAGAAGTCAACCGCCAAATGTCCACCTACCGCGAAGACTCCGAAATCAGCCGCTTCAACCAAATGCGCGAAACCCGCAAACCCATGCCCGTTTCCGCCGATTTCGCCGCCGTTACCGCCGAAGCCTTACGCCTCAACCGCCTCACACAAGGCGCGCTCGACGTAACCGTCGGCCCGCTCGTCAACCTTTGGGGCTTCGGACCGAACAAAGAAATCACCCGCGAACCCACCCAAGCCGAAATCGACAAAGCCGCCGCCCAAACCGGTACGGACAAAATCATCCTCACGCAAAACGGCAAACAAGCCACCCTCGCCAAAACCCGGCCCGAAGCCTATCTCGACCTCTCCTCCATCGCCAAAGGCTTCGGCGTGGACAAAGTGGCAGGCGAACTTGAAAAACTCGGCATCCAAAACTACCTTGTCGAAATCGGCGGCGAATTGCACGGCAAAGGCCGCAACGCCCAAGGCGAACCTTGGCGCATCGGCATCGAACAGCCCAATATCGTCCAAGGCGGCAACACCCAAATCGTCGTCCCCCTCGACAACCGCTCCCTCGCCACCTCCGGCGACTACCGCATTTTCCACGTTGACCCGCAAGGCAGACGGCTGTCCCACATCATCGACCCCAAAACCCGCCGCCCACTGTCGCACCGCCTCGCCTCCATCAGCGTCGTCGCCGATAACGCCACCACCGCCGACGGCCTGTCCACCGGACTTTTCGTACTCGGCGAAACCGAAGCCCTCAAACTCGCCGAACAGCAAAACCTCGCCGTTTTCCTGATTATCCGCGACCAAAACGGCTACCATACCGAAATGTCCGGCGCGTTTAAAAAACTACTCCATTAATATCTACACACTCATATCCATCCCACAGGAACACCATCATGAAAACCCTACTCCTCACCTTCGGCCTCTTCCTCCTCGTCATCCTCGGCATGGCGGTCGGCTACATTTTCTCCAAACGCACCATCAAAGGCAGTTGCGGCGGCATCTCTTCGCTGGGCATGAAAAAAGTCTGCGACTGCGACACCCCGTGCGACACGCTGCAAAAGAAACTGGACGAACAGAAACAGCAGGAAAGCAAAGGCATTACCGTCGATCACTGACCTTACCCGAATCAGGTTCAGCCTGGCTTTGAGCTTGGCAACACAAAAGGTCGTCTGAAACCGCATATTGCAGTTTTCAGACGACCTTTGATTTGAAGATGTGGTTGTTTTGAGGAAGCAGATAACGATTTATCGAAGCTGCTCAAATTGCCGTCATTTCCGTACAAGCAGGAAGGACAGGACAGATATTTCCAATGTCGATTACGATACCAAACTCGCCAAAAAGGTCGTCTGAAAAACCTGAAATCCGTTTTTCAGACGACCTTTTGCTCCACCTTACAAGCGCGTAACGCTCAACACGCCTTTGACGTCGCCGAGGCTGGCGAGGACGCGCGGGAGGTCGTTGACCTGTTTGACTTCGAGCGTAAACCTCATGCTGGCTTCCAAGTCGCGGGACTGGGTTTGCACGGCGGTAACGTTGAGTTTGTGGCGGGCGAGCGCGTCGGATACGTCGCGCAAAAGCCCTGAGCGGTCTTGGGCGCGGATTTCGACATCGACGGCGAACACTTGTCCTTCCTGCAACGCCGCCCAGCTTGCGTCCAACACTTTTTCGGGTGCTTGTTCGGCGAGGTGTTGGAAAGACGGGCAGGTTTTGCGGTGTACCGAAATGCCGCGCTCGCGGGTAACGAAGCCGACAATATCGTCGGGTGGCGCGGGTTTGCAGCACTTGGCAAGCGTGGTCATCAAACCGTCTTCGCCATCGATGAGCACACCGGTTTTGCCGCCTTTTTTGATTTTGGACTGTTTGACGATGGTGGTTTCGCTGACGGGTACGGGCGGCGGTTCGTTCAGCGTGCCGCAGGCTTTCTGGATGGCGCGGTTGGAAATTTCGCCTTGTCCGACGGCGGTGTAGAGGTCGTCGAGTTTTTTGTAGCCGAGGTTTTCGGCAAGCTCTTGCAGGTTAGGTTTGGGCGTGAGTTTGGCAAGCTGTTTGTCGAGTTGGACGCGGCCTTCTTCGCGTACGGTGTCGGCGTTTTGCTGGCGGATGTAGGCGCGGATTTTGCTGATTGCCTTGCTGGATTTGACCCAGCCTTCGTAGAGCCAGTTGACGGAAGGATGCCCTTCTTTGGCGGTAATGATTTCAACGCGCTGTCCGTTTTCGAGCGGGGTGGACAGCGGTACGATTTGCCCTTCGACTTTCGCGCCGCGGCAACGGTCGCCGATGCTGCTGTGCAGGGCGTAGGCGAAGTCGATGGGGGTCGCGCCCGTGGGCAGGGAGAGGACTTTGCCGTGCGGGGTCAGGACGTAAATCGTGTCGTTGAAAAGCTCGGTTTTGAAGGCGGCGGCGAGGTCTTCCTTGCCGCTTTCCGCCATGTTTTCGCGCCAGTCCAAAAGTTGGCGCAACCAGGCGATTTTTTGTTCGTAGGCGGAATCGCCTTTGCCGCCCTCTTTGTAACGCCAGTGGGCGGCGACACCGAATTCGTTGAATTGGTGCATATCGAAGGTGCGGATTTGTACTTCCACGCCTTTGTCTTCCGGGCCGACGATGACGGTGTGCAAACTTTTATAGCCGTTGCCTTTGGGGTTGGCGATGTAGTCGTCGAACTCGCCCGGGATGGGCTGCCAGAGGCTGTGGACGATACCCAGCGTGGTGTAACACTCGGGAACGGTATCGACCAAAATCCGCACGGCGCGGATGTCGAACAGCCCGTCGAAGCTGAGTTTTTTCTTCACCATTTTTTTGTAAATGGAGTAGATGTGTTTCGGGCGGCCGGCGACTTCAAAGTGAACGTTGTATTTTTTAAGCTCCGCGCGCAGGATGTTGAGGAAGTTTTCGATGTATTCGAGGCGTTCGGTGCGTTTTTCGTCCAAAAGCAGCGCGATTTCGCGGTATTTTTCGGGTTCTTGATGGCGGAAGCCGAGGTCTTCGAGCTGCCATTTGAGCTGCCACACGCCCAAACGGTTGGCGAGCGGGGCGAAGATGTCGAGGGTTTCTTTGGCGACGGCGCGTTTTTCGTGGCTGTCGGGAACCTCGCTGAGGAACTGCATGGTGCGGGTGCGCATGGCGAGTTTGATTAACACGACGCGGATGTCGGTAACCATCGCCAGCAGCATTTTACGCATGGTTTCAGCTTGCTGGGCGCGCTCTTCGGAAGTGGCGAGGCTGTCCACGCGGGCGAAGTGGGTGAGTTTCTGCACTTCGTCCACACCTTTGACCAGCTCGGCGACGGTGCTGTTGCAGCGTTCGGAAACCAATAGATTCCAATCGGGAACGTAGCGTCCGATGTCGGCAAGCAGGGTGGCGGCGACGGCATCGGAGAGCAGGTCGAGTTCGTTGACCATCTGCGCCGCGCCGAGCAAATGGTCGAGCAGCGGTTCGCCATACGGCGTGGCGGCATCGGCGGGATAGTGTTCTTTTGCCAACGACCATGCGGCGCCGATGAGGTTTTTATCGTTGTCCGGCAGCGCGGCACAGTAGCTGTCGAACCATTCGCGCAATTCTTGCGGAGTCGCGCTTTGCGTGTCTTGAATCGGGCTGGTGGCGGTCATGATGGTGTCTTTTCGTTTCGATAAAAACAGGTTTATTGTAACAGGTTGCCAAAGGGATTTGCGGGCTGTTTTGCGGGATATTGTCTGTAAGCGGGTTGTTTCAGACGACCTTAAATGATATGGTTCGTCCGTTTGATGAACATGAAAAGGAGTATCCGATGAAGCTTTATATTTACGACCATTGCCCGTTTTGCGTGCGTGCGCGGATGGCGGCGGGGCTGTTTGGCGCGGACGTTGAAGAAGTCGTGCTGGCAAACGACGACGAGGCAACGCCGATCGGCATGATCGGCGCGAAACAAGTGCCCATCCTGCAAAAAGAAGACGGTTCGTTTATGGGCGAGAGTTTGGACGTTGTCCGCTATCTTGACCGCGAGGGTCGTCTGAAAGATGAAACCCGCCCCGAAATCCAGGCATGGTTGGACAAAGTGGGCGAATACAACCTGAAACTCGTCCAGCCGCGCGTGATCAAACTCGGGCTGCCCGAATTTGAAACGCCGGAAGCGGTAAAATATTTCACGGACAAAAAAGAGAAAAGCATCGGCAGCTTCGCCGCCAATTTGGAGAAAACCGGTCAGTATGTGCAACGGCTGAACGGGGATTTGGCGGAACTGGAAACGCTGATGGCCGAAGGCGGCGCAGGTTTGAACGGCGAAATCGGCATGGAAGACATATTGGTGTTCCCGATATTGCGCAACCTGACCGTCGTGCGCGGTGTCGAATGGCCGCAGAAGATTATGGACTACCTGCTGCGCATGAGCGAAGCATCGGGTGTGCCGCTGTATTTCGACCGCGCCTTGTAATAACCGAATCCGCCGGATAAAACAAACGGAAAGGTCGTCTGAAAACAGTTTTCAGACGACCTTTCCGTTTGCGCCCGCCCTACCTTCCGGGAGTGAATGGAATCAGGCGGAACAAGCATGGCGAGAAATTGTTGATGTATGACCCCGAACAGATCGGGTGATACATCAATAATTCCTAGCTGTGCTTATTGTGCGGCAGGTGCAGAAGCAGCGGCTGCGGCTGCGCCTTCAGCGGCGCTGCGTTGGTAGCCTTTGTCTTTCATACATGCATCGAACACGGCGCGGTCTTGGTTTGCACCGGAAGCTTGTTGACATTGAGCGATTGCCTCTTCAACGCTTACGCTAGGGGTTTTAGCTTCTTCAGTAGTTTTGCTGCTAGAGCAGGCACCCAGCATCAGGCTTGCAGCGGCAACGGCGATCAATAAAGTTTTCATGTCGTATATTCCTATTGTGATTGATGGTTTACAGCGCAAATTTGCGTCTGTCTCAAAACAGAGTCCCATTAGTACGATTTAGTTTCATTTACATATGAAAGTTTTCGATAAGTTTGAACTATGACAGTAAATGCCGTCAGAAAATGATAAGCGGTTTCAAAAATTTAAGGGATATAAACGCCGCCGGCATGGCAATGTAAAAAATCTCCTTCCCATCCCGGCGACACCGCCCAATCCCAACGCCCCGACCGCCTGCCGTTGGGCGGCGCAAGGGTTTTATGGCATAATCGCGCTTACCTTTCCATGCCGCAGAGACCACATCCCCCCTTCTGCGGTTTGCCGTAAACCGGCCGCACACTTTGCCGGCGGCATCCTATCGAACACACAATCAAAACATCCTCCCGTTTCAGACGACCCCATGCGGCATTCCGCATCCCGTCCGGACAGAAAGATACCGCCATGAATCCATTCGCCTCACTCGGGCTTGGCAGCGAAATCGTTTCCGCGCTGACCGAACAAGGTTACGAAAACCCGACGCCCATCCAAGCCGCCGCCATCCCCAAAGCACTCGCCGGCCACGACTTGCTCGCCGCCGCCCAAACCGGCACAGGCAAAACCGCCGCCTTTATGCTGCCCAGCCTGGAACGCCTCAAACGCTACGCCACTTCCAGCACCTCGCCCGCGATGCACCCCGTGCGTATGCTCGTATTGACCCCGACGCGCGAACTTGCCGACCAAATTGACCAAAACGTGCAGGGTTACATCAAAAACCTGCCGTTGCGGCATACCGTCCTCTTCGGCGGCGTCAACATGGACAAACAAACCGCCGACCTGCGCGCCGGCTGCGAAATCGTCGTCGCCACCGTCGGCAGGCTGCTTGACCACGTCAAACAGAAAAACATCAACCTCAATAAAGTCGAAATCGTCGTCCTCGACGAAGCCGACCGTATGCTCGATATGGGTTTCATCGACGACATCCGCAAAATCATGCAGATGCTGCCCAAGCCACGTCAAACCCTGCTCTTTTCCGCAACCTTTGCCCCGCCCATCCGCAAACTTGCCAAAGATTTCATGAACGCGCCCGAAATCGTCGAAGTCGCCGCGAAAAACACCACCAGCGCCAATGTCGAGCAGCACATCATCGCTGTTGACGCGCTCAAAAAACGCAATCTTTTAGAGCGGCTGATTGTCGATTTGCAGATGAACCAAGTCATCGTATTCTGCAAAACCAAACAAAGCGTCGACCAAGTCACCCGCGACCTCGTGCGCCGCAACCTTGCCGCCCAATCCATCCACGGCGACAAATCCCAGCAAAGCCGCCTCGAAACCCTCAACGCCTTCAAAGAAGGCAGCCTGCGCGTCCTCGTCGCCACCGACGTTGCCGCACGCGGTTTGGACATCGCCGAGCTGCCCTTCGTCATCAACTACGAACTGCCGACCCAGCCCGAAGACTACGTCCACCGCATCGGACGCACAGGCAGGGCGGGCGCGGACGGTGTCGCCATTTCCCTGATGGACAAAACCGAACAGAAAATGTTTGAAGCCATCAAGGAGCTGACCGGCAACGACTTGGCAGTCGAACGCATCGAAGGCTTCGAACCGAACTGGTGGGGAAGTGACGCCGACAGCGATGCCGCCGCAGACACCCAAGCCGCCCCAACCCGCAGCCGCGGCAGCGACAGAAACCGCTCCGAACGGAGCAACCGCAGCGAACGCAATGACCGTAACGAGCGCGGCGACAAATCCCCAAAAGCCGACAAAACCGATCCCGGCGCCGCCTGCGGCACCATCGCCGGACGCAGCCGCCGCAGCCGCAGGGAACGCCAACCCTGCGCCCTGCTGCAACCCAACTACGGCGCAAAATAAAGCCGGTTCTCCATAAAACCCGAAAGGTCGTCTGAAAAAGATTTCAGACGACCTTTTTATAGTGGATTAACAAAAATCAGGACAAGGCGACGAAGCCGCAGACAGTACAGATAGTACGGAACCGATTCACTTGGTGCTTCAGCACCTTAGAGAATCGTTCTCTTTGAGCTAAGGCAAAGCAACGCCGTACTGGTTTAAAGTTAATCCACTCTATCCGCAGGCGAAGCCTTTTCAGACGGCCTCACACGCCCAAATACCCTTCCCTGCTGGCAAGCCATCTTGCCAGATGCGCTTCGACGATTTCGGGGTTTTGTTCAATCAGCATCGGGGCGATTTCGCGCGCCTGTTCCAAGAGGTGCAGGTCTTCTTCGAGGTTGGCAAAACGCAGCATGGGGACGCCGCTTTGGCGCGCGCCGAGAAATTCGCCGGGGCCGCGGATGTTGAGGTCTTGGCGGGCGATTTCGAAGCCGTCGGTGTGTTCGTAGATGACTTTCAGCCGCGCTTTGGCAAGTTCGCTCAAGGGTTCGGCAAACAGGAGGACGCACACGCTTTCTGCCGCGCCGCGCCCTACCCGTCCGCGTAATTGGTGCAGCTGCGCCAAGCCCATGCGCTCGGCGTGTTCGATGACCATCAGGGCGGCGTTGGGCACATCTACGCCGACTTCGATAACGGTGGTGGCGACCAAGACGTTCAGGCGGCCTGCGGCAAATTCCGCCATGACTTCGGCTTTTTCGGCAGCCTTCATGCGCCCGTGTACCAAGCCGATGTTGAGTTCGGGCAATGCCGCCTGAAGCTGCTCGAGGGTTTCGGTAGCGGTTTGCAGTTGCAGGGTTTCGCTTTCTTCAATCAGCGGGCAGACCCAATATGCCTGCTGCCCTTTGCGGCAGATGTTGAGGACGAAGCCTTCGACTTCGGCGCGGCGGACGTTGTTGACGAGGCGGGTTTTAATCGGGGTGCGCCCGGGCGGCAATTCGTCGATGACGGACACGTCCAAGTCGGCGAAGAAACTCATAGCGAGCGTGCGCGGGATGGGCGTGGCGGACATCATCAGCTGGTGGACGTCGCGCCCTTTATTCTTGAGGGCGAGGCGTTGTGCGACGCCGAAGCGGTGTTGTTCGTCCACAATCACCAAGCCGAGATTTTGGAACTCGACGTCGTCTGAAAACAGGGCGTGCGTGCCGACGGCAATTTTGACGGTGCCGTCGGCAAGTTTGGCTTTGGCTTCGTCTTTGGCTTTTTTGCGCTGGCTGCCGGAGAGCCAGACGACTTCGAGTCCTAAAGGTTCGAGCCATTGTTTGAACTTGATGAAATGCTGTTCGGCAAGGATTTCGGTCGGCGCCATCACGGCTACCTGCGCGCCGGATTCGATGGCGGTCAGCGCGGACAAGGCGGCGACGATGGTTTTGCCGCTGCCGACATCGCCTTGCAACAGGCGGTGCATGGGGTGAGTTTGCGCCATGTCTCGGCGGATTTCGGACACGACTCGTTCTTGCGCATCGGTCAGGGCAAACGGCAAGGCGTGGCGCAGGGCTTGGGTCAATGTGCCGTCGCCGCCCAATGCTGCCGCCGTGCCGCTGACGCGCTTCTGCCGCGCCAAACGCATGGAAAGCTGTTGCGCCAAAAGTTCGTCAAATTTGAGCCGCTGCCATGCGGGCAGCGCGCCGTCGGAAAGCTGGTGGATGGTGAAGCTCGGCGGCGGCGAATGCAAAAGGCGCAGGCTTTCGGCGAGGTATGGCAGTTTCAGACGACCCAATAAGGCATCGGGGAGCGTGTCGTGCAGCGGCGTAACGTCCAACGCCGTCTGAATGATGCGGCGCAAAGTGGGCTGGTTCAAACCGTTTACAGTCGGATAAATCGGCGTGAGGCTTTCCGCCAAACCACTGCTCTCGGCATCGCGGATTTTGGGATGAATCATCTCGTCGCCGTGAAACCCGTGTTTGATTTCGCCCACGGCGCGGATGCGTTTGCCGACCGCCATCTGTTTCTGGTTGCTGGCGTAAAAGTGGATGAAGCGCAGAAAAAGGACGCTGCCGGAATCGTCGGCGATTTGGACAATCAGCTGCTTGCGCGGTTTGAACGTGACTTCCTGATGAATGACTTCGCCCTCAACCTGACACGGCACACCGATCGGCGCATCCTTAATCGGCATGATGTGCGTCTCGTCCTCGTAACGCAGCGGCAGATGCAAAACCAAATCCCATGCGGTATGGAGGTTGAGTTTGTCGAGCTTCTTGGCGGAAACGTCGGTAATTTTGAGCTGTTTCTGGGTTTCGGGCGTCATCATGGCTTTGTCCTTTAATGGCGCGTATTTTAGCTGAAAATGTAGGAAGGGGTCGTCTGAAAGGACGTTCAGCACCAAGTTAATCCTTTATAATAGCGTGTTTTTCAGACGACCCCTGCCCCAGATTACTCCATGAATTATCTGCAAAATATCGCCACCCTCTATCAACTTGACCACCTGCCCTGCGGTCTGCCCGAATCCGAAATCACCGCTGCCGAACAACGCCTAGGCATCCGCTTCCCCGCCATGTTGCGCGAATATCTGCTTACATTGGGCGGCAGCGAGGCGGCCAATCAATCGTTTAACCGATTGTTGCCATTGGAAAAGATGGATTTTGACGGCGATTATCTGGTGCTGATGGAAGAAAACCAAGGCGTATTTCTGTGCGGCATTGCCAGAGCCGATTTGGTGCAAGACAACCCGTCCGTCCATATCGGCTTTTACACCGATGAAACCGAAAGCTACAAATGGCAGCCGCACCTGCCCGACACCTGCACCCTACTGCTGGAATTGGCTTACACCAACGCCGCCATGGGTGGTCTGCACTACTGCGCCAACATCATGGACGAAGAATCGACAGATGCCCAAGCTGCACGTTTTATCCAACAAAACCGCACCGAAATCATAGAACTCCGCCAAAAAAACCAACGCTTCTACACCGACGGTTTTCACGAAATCATCCTGCTTTGCTTCGCCGAAAACGGCAACACAAGCGGCGTATTCATCGGCACTGCCGACCAAGACCGCTTTGACACACTGCTCGAACTGTTCGGCTGGGACAATTGGCTCTACACCTCCTACGACGATGAAGATGACGAAGAATGTGATGATGAATAAACCGGCGATATTTTTCAGACGACCTTTACCTGCAAACGGGGAAAACCCATGTCCGACATCCTGATTTACCAAACCGAAGACGGCCGCACCCGCGTAAACCTGCTGGTGCAGGAACACACCGTTTGGCTCAATCAAAGCCAACTGGCCGAACTTTTTGACACCTCCGTGCAAAATATCGGTTTGCACATAAAAAATATATTAGAAGACAATGAATTAGATGGAAATTCAGTTATAAAGGATTTCTTTATAACTGCCGCAGACGGCAAGCAATATCAAGTCAAACATTATGCTTTGGAAATGATTTTGGCCGTCGGCTTCCGCGTGCGCAGCAAACGAGGCGTGCAGTTCCGCCGTTGGGCGAACGAGGTTTTGACGGGCTATTTGGAAAAAGGCTTCGCGCTGGACGACAAACGCCTGAAAAATCCCAACGGACGCGTGGATTACTTTGACGAACTGCTGGAAAGAATCCGCGACATCCGCGCCAGCGAAATGCGGTTTTATCAAAAAGTGCGCGAACTGTTCAAACTCTCTGCCGACTACGACCCCACCGACAAAGCCACGCAGATGTTTTTCGCCCAAGCGCAAAACAAACTGATTTACGCCGTAACGCAGCAAACCGCCGCCGAACTCGTCTGCCACCGCGCCGACGGCAACGCCCCCAATATGGGGCTGACATCATGGAGCGGCGAACGCGTGCGCAAAGCCGACATCGTCATTGCCAAAAACTACCTGACCGCCGACGAAATCGACACGCTCAACCGCCTGACCGTCATCTTTCTGGAAAGCGCGGAACTGCGCGCCAAAAACCGGCAAGGCCTGACGCTTTCGTTTTGGCAAAACCGCATAGACAGCATCATCGCCGATAACGGCTTCGCCGTATTGGAAGGCAAAGGCACGCGCAGCCACAAGCAAATGGAAGCGTTTGCCGGTGAACAATACAAGTTATTCAAGCAAAACCGTTTGGCGCACATGGCGCGGCAGGCGGAAGCGGAAGATATTGCCGAATTGGAAGTGTTGAAACGGTAGTTTCAGACCGTCTGAAAGGAAAATATCATGCAAAAATTCTTGTCCGACTTAATAAACAAATTGGGTTTCGTATCATCAAGCCAAAGCGAAAAATTATCACGCTACCCGCTTGCTGCCCCGCTGCCCAAGCAAAGCACGCACAATCTGTTATTGGATTGCTGCCGCGATATTCCTTTTTATACCGACATGGGCAGAATGATGTCCATCCTTGGCTGGGATGCCTGCCGCGATTATTATTGGCTGATTACGGATATTGAAGGCGGTTGGGAGGCTGCCTTACCCGACCCTTGCTGGCTGACGGGCGCACAGTTGGAGCAGATATTGCGGCGCCACCCAAACGAGCAATACATTTGGGCGGTATTTTCCGCTTTCGCTCCCGATATTGCAGCATCGCAGATTGACTTACAGTCTCTGCCCAGCGCGGAAAGCCCCGATTTTTGGCAGGACCATGCCAAGCCGCAGCATCCGCAGGCATTGTTTGAAATCGTCTGCTGGGACAGCACCTATACGCTATTTATCGGGCTGCCCGATAAGTTGGCGCATCGGTTGGTAGCCGCCTTTCCCGATTGCCGTCGTCTGAAAAAGCTTTAAATGCCATTCAATCCAATCAACCCTGCCTAGTGAAACAATACAAAATAACCCGCCGATATTTTCAACTTCGCAGAAACTCAGCCTTGGCTTTGCCAAGACATCGTTTTCAGGCAACCTCAAAACTAGCCTGCACCCATCCAAAGGACCCCCATGAACATCACCCAAATCCTCTCTCAAGAACTCTCCGCCACCGCCGCCCAAATCACCGCCGCCGTCGAGCTTTTGGACGACGGCGCAACCGTGCCGTTTATCGCCCGTTACCGCAAGGAAGCCACGGGCGGGCTGGACGATACGCAGTTGCGCCAGCTTGCCGAGCGGCTGCAATACCTGCGCGAGTTGGAAGAGCGCAAGGCCGTTGTTTTAAAAAGCATTGAAGAGCAAGGCAAGCTTTCAGACGACCTCAGGGCGCAAATCGAAGCTGCCGACAACAAAACCGCGCTGGAAGACCTGTATCTGCCCTACAAGCCCAAACGCCGCACCAAGGCGCAAATCGCGCGCGAACACGGTTTGCAGCCGCTGGCGGACGTGTTGCTTGCCGAGCAGCCGCAGGACGTGGAAGCCGCCGCGCAGGGCTACCTGAACGAAAACGTCCCCGACGCCAAAGCCGCGCTGGACGGCGCGCGCGCGATTCTGATGGAGCAGTTTGCCGAAGACGCGGAACTCATCGGCACGCTGCGCGACAAGCTGTGGAACGAAGCCGAAATCCACGCGCAAGTCGTTGAAGGCAAAGAAACCGAAGGCGAAAAATTCAGCGATTATTTCGACCACCGCGAACCCGTCCGCGCCATGCCCAGCCACCGCGCGCTGGCGGTTTTGCGCGGACGCAACGAAGGCGTGTTGAACATCGCGCTCAAATACCAGCCCGACGACATGCCGATTACGCAGCAAAGCGAATACGAACAAATCATCGCCCGCCGTTTCAAGGTTTCAGACGGCCACAAATGGCTGCGCGACACCGTGCGCCTGACTTGGCGCGCGAAAATCTTTTTGTCGCTGGAGCTTGAAGCCTTAGGTCGTCTGAAAGAAGCCGCCGACACCGACGCGATTACCGTGTTCGCCCGCAATCTCAAAGACTTGCTGCTCGCCGCGCCCGCCGGACAGCTGACCACTTTGGGCCTCGACCCCGGCTACCGTAACGGCGTGAAATGCGCCGTGGTGGACGACACGGGCAAGCTGCTGGATACGGTCATCGTCTATTTGCACCAAGAAAACAATATGTTGGCAACGCTGTCGCGCCTGATTAAACAACACGGCGTGAAGCTCATCGCCATCGGCAACGGCACCGCCAGCCGCGAAACCGACAAAATCGCGGGCGAACTGGTGCGCGGGATGCCGGAAATGGGGCTGCACAAAATCGTCGTCTCCGAAGCAGGCGCGTCGATTTATTCCGCATCCGAACTGGCGGCGCGCGAATTCCCCGACTTGGACGTTTCCCTGCGCGGCGCAGTGTCCATCGCCCGCAGGCTGCAAGACCCGCTCGCCGAGTTGGTCAAAATCGACCCCAAATCCATCGGCGTGGGGCAGTATCAGCACGATGTGAACCAAAGCCAGCTCGCCAAATCGCTGGACGCAGTGGTCGAAGACTGCGTGAACGCCGTCGGCGTGGACGTAAACACCGCCTCCGCCCCACTCTTGGCGCGGATTTCCGGTTTAAATCAAACCCTTGCCCAAAACATCGTCGCCTACCGCGATGAAAACGGCGCGTTCGACAGCCGCAAAAAATTGCTGAAAGTACCGCGTTTGGGCGAAAAAACCTTCGAGCAGGCGGCGGGTTTTTTGCGGATTAACGGCGGCAAAGAGCCGCTGGACGCAAGCGCTGTCCACCCCGAAGCCTATCCCGTCGTCGCCAAAATGCTGGCGCAACAAAGCATTACCGCCGCCGAACTCATCGGCAACCGCGAGCGCGTGAAGCAAATCAAAGCGTCCGACTTCACCGACGAACGTTTCGGCCTGCCGACCATTTTGGACATCCTGTCCGAGCTGGAAAAACCCGGCCGCGACCCGCGCGGCGAGTTTCAGACGGCCTCCTTCGCCGAAGGCATCCACGAAATCAGCGACTTGCAAGTCGGCATGATACTCGAAGGCGTGGTCTCCAACGTCGCCAACTTCGGCGCGTTCGTGGACATCGGCGTCCATCAGGACGGCTTGGTGCACATCTCTGCCCTGTCCAACAAGTTCGTCCAAGACCCGCGCGAAGTCGTGAAAGCCGGCGATGTGGTGAAAGTGAAAGTGCTGGAAGTCGATGCCGCCAGAAAACGCATCGCGCTCACCATGCGGCTGGATGACGAGGCGGGCGGCGCAGCCAAAGGCAACAGGTCGTCTGAAACCCGACCTCAAGAACGCTGCGACCGCAAACCACAACGCAACGACCGCGCCCCGACCAATTCGGCAATGGCGGATGCGTTTGCGAAGTTGAAGCGGTAACAGTAGTCTGAAGTGCTATTTAAATTAAAACCGTTTTGAAACAAATAAATAAAATTAAATTGTAAAAAAAATCCCGTTTTTTTATCATATCGAAGCGATATAGCAAAAAAACGGGATTTTTTTATCATTTAACCGAAACCCTAAAATGTACTCGATCGAACAATTCCCTCCCGAAATAGATTTCGAAACTGTCGCCGTCTTGAAAAAACTGGCTTCCGCCCATCGTTATCTGGCCGAATTAAAAGGCATCTGCCGCAGTATTCCCAACCAAGGCATTCTGATTAACACGCTGTCTTTGCAGGAAGCCAAAGACAGTTCCGAAATCGAAAATATCATTACCACCCATGACGAACTGTTCCGCGCAGGAATATCGGCAAGCCCGTCTAGTCCTGCCATCAAAGAAGTGCAGAATTATGCTTCAGCACTGCATTGCGGCTTCGACCTTATCCAAGAACACGGAATGCTGACCAACAATCATATTTTGACAATACAGGCCGAGTTGGAAAAGAACCGTGCCGGATTCCGCAAACAGTCGGGGACGATGCTGAAAAACGACCGTACCGGTGAAACCGTCTATACGCCGCCGCAACATATGGACGACATCATTCGCCTGATGGGCAGATTGGAAGCATTTATCAACGACAACAACACAGAAAAACCTATCGACCCGCTTATCCGCATGGCGCTGCTCCACCATCAGTTTGAAAGTATCCACCCGTTTTACGACGGCAACGGCAGAACAGGCAGGATTATCAATGTGCTGTATCTGGTTTTAACCGGATTGCTGGATATTCCCGTCTTATACCTCAGCCGCTATCTGGTGCGGAACAAAAGCGAATATTACCGCTTGCTGCAACACGTACGCGATACGGGCGAATGGGAAGGTTGGCTGCTGTATATGCTGGAAGCCGTGGAACAAACCGCCAAGGATGGCATCGATACCGTGCAGCACATCCATCAGGCGATGCTGGACTACAAACACCGCATCAGGGAAAACTTCAGTTTCTACAGCCAAGACCTGATTAACCACCTGTTCAATCATCCCTACACAAAAATCGATTTCCTGATGAAAACGCTGAACGTTTCCCGCCCCAGTGCCGCCAAATATCTGGACGAACTGACGGAAGGCGGATTCCTGCACAAAGAAAAGATAGGCAGAAGCAACTACTATATCAATATCGCGCTGATGGATATTTTATTACCAACCAATTGATAAAATTAGAAATTTATTTAAATATTAAATCAATATATTACTTATCTCATACCCGCTGGTTTACCCATACAAACAGGCGTATAGTTCCAAATATTGTAAACCCATCATCACCACCCAAGGAGCCAAACCATGAAACCTGTTTTGCTTGCCGCGCTGATTTCCTGTTTTTCCGTTGCTGCCTATGCGGCCTGTACCGACAGCCAGCAGCAGTGTGTGATTTATAAAAACGGTAATGTCGCGGCTGAAGGCGGCTGTTCGGTCAACAAGTGTCAGAATGCCGATGCGCAGGTGTTGAAATGGAAGCTGAAAAACGGTAAAGGCGTAACCGTCGAAATCGGGAAAAACGGCAAGGTTTTGGTGAACAAAAAACCGGGAGCGAAGGCGAGCAACAGCAACGCGGCGGGCATGGGCTTGACGTGTTATGCCGCCGATGCGGACAAGCGTGAGCAGTTCTGTTCGACCAATTATTGATACAGGATTGGCATGAAAAAGGTCGTCTGAAACCTGAATCGGTTTTCAGACGACCTTTTGTTTGAGCACATCGTTATCAGCGTTTGACCCCGCTGAGCCTTGCCCAGCCTTCGTCGATTTCGGCTGGTTCGATGTCGAACCATTGGCGGTAAATGCCGCTGAGTTCTTCGACTTGTTCGTCCAGCAAACCGGACAACACGATGCGGCCGCCTTGTTTGGTACGGGCGGCAAGCATTTCGCCGAGCATGCGCAGGGGGTTGGCGAGGATGTTGGCGACGACGATGTCGAATTGTCCTTGCGGCAAACCGTCGGGCAGGTAGAACTGTGCGTCGACATTGTTTTGTGCGGCGTTGTCCTTGCTGGCGCGGATGGCTTGTTCGTCAATATCGACGCCGACGGCAGAACCTGCGCCGAGCTTGAGGGCGGCGATGGTCAGGATGCCGGAGCCGCAGCCGTAGTCGAGGACGCTTTCGCCGCCTTTGAGTTGTGTGTCCAGCCACTTGAGGCAGAGGCGCGTAGTCGGGTGGCTGCCTGTTCCAAAGGCTAGCCCGGGGTCGAGCTGGAGATTAACGGCATTGCTGTTGGGCGCTTCGTGCCAAGAGGGGGTAATCCACAGGCGTTCGGAAATTTGGATGGGGTCGAACTGCGCTTGGGTCAGGCGCACCCAGTCTTGGTCGGCGAGGATTTCGCTGGTGTATGCCAAGTCTTTCAACCCGCATGCTTGGCTGGCGGCTTGAATCATGGCTGCGGCATCGTCATTTTCGCCGAACAAGGCGATGACTTTGCTTTGCTGCCAGATTTGTTCGGTCGGCATACCGGGTTCGCCGAAGATGGCTTGTTCGTTTTCGGTGCCTGCGTAGGCGTCTTCGATGGCGGCGGAGAGTGCGCCGTGTTCCATCAGGGCATCAGCGAGGCGTTCGGCAACGGCGTCGTTGACGTTTATGGTGATTTGTTGATAGGGCATGATGGGCTTTCTCGGTGGGGTCGTCTGAAATTAGGAAACGACGGTCAAATACACGATGTTGGTCGTTTGCGGTATGTTTGGACTATGGGCGCAACAGCGGGCCACTTACTTCGGATTGAATTGTTTTTCTGCCTGAACACGTTTTTTTCTTGCGTGAAATGGGGGCGGACAGGTTGGTTCAATCATATTCTAGGCTTGCCGGCAATCGCGGATGTGCACCCGAAATCAGGTTTCAACCTGTCTGAAAAAAGGTCGTCTGAAAGCCATATGGTTTTTCAGACGACCTTCGACTATCCAAGCGGGACGGTTTTATTTGTCCTGTTTGGCTTTGCGTTCTTCCAGCCAGTGTTCCAGATAATGGATGCTGACGCCGCCTTTTTCAAAACCGGGGTCGCTGAACAAATCGCGGTGCAGCGGGGTATTGGTTTTGATGCCGGTTACGGCAAGCTCGGCGAGGGCGACGCGCATTTTTGCCATTGCCTGCTCGCGGGTTTTACCGATGACGCAGACTTTGCCGATCAGGCTGTCGTAGTACGGCGGGATGCGGTAGCCTTGGTAAATATGGCTGTCCACGCGGATGCCGAAGCCGCCGGGCAGGTGGCAGCTTTCAATCAGACCGGGGCTGGGGATGAAGTTGTACGGGTCTTCCGCATTGATGCGGCACTCGAAAGCATGGCCTTCGATGTGGATGTCTTTTTGCTTGTATTGCAAAGGCAGGCCGCCGGCAATGCGGATTTGTTCCTGCACGATGTCCACGCCGGTAATCAGCTCGGTAACGGGGTGTTCGACTTGGACGCGGGTGTTCATTTCGATAAAGAAGAATTCGCCGTTTTCATACAGGAATTCAAACGTACCTGCGCCACGGTAGCCGATACGTTTGCAGGCGTCGGTACAGGCTTTGCCGATTTTTTCGCGGGCTTTTTCGTCGATGAAGGGAGCGGGTGCTTCTTCGATGACTTTTTGGTGGCGGCGCTGCATGGAGCAATCGCGCTCGGCGAGGTAGATGGCGTTGCCGTGTTCGTCGGCAAGCACTTGGATTTCGACGTGGCGCGGGCGTTGCAGGTAGCGTTCCATATAGACCATCGGATTGCCGAACGCCGCGCCTGCTTCGGCTTTGGTCATTTCGACGGATTTGATCAGGTCTTCTTTTTTCTCGACCACGCGCATACCGCGTCCGCCGCCGCCGCCCGATGCTTTGATAATCACGGGATAACCGACTTTGTCGGCAGTTTTGAGGATTTCGGCGGGGTCGTCGGACAGGGCGCCGTCCGAACCGGGAACGCAAGGTACGCCCGCTTCAATCATCGCGTGTTTGGCGGAAACTTTGTCGCCCATCAGGCGGATAGTTTCGGCTTTGGGGCCGATGAAGATGAAACCGGACTGTTCGACCTGTTCGGCAAAATTGGCGTTTTCGGCAAGGAAGCCGTAGCCCGGGTGGATGGCATCCGCGCCGGTAACTTCTGCGGCGGCGATGATGGCGGGGATATTGAGATAGCTTTGTGCGGAAGCGGCAGGGCCGATGCACACGGATTCGTCGGCAAGTTTGACGTGCAGACTGTCTTTGTCGGCTTCGGAATGCACGGCGACAGTGGCGATACCCATTTCACGGCAGGCACGCAGGACGCGCAGCGCGATTTCGCCTCGGTTGGCGATTAATACTTTTTTCAGCATGATGACCTTTCCTGTGGTTTCAGACGACCTGCTTGTTACCTTTTGCCCAACGCATTGCGGATTTTTTCATCGGTCTTGTATTGGCTCAACGCGTACACCGCCCACATGGCGGCAGGAATCCAGCCGATTAAGGTGAATTGGAGAATCAGGCAGATGATGCCCGCAATCGGACGGCCGATGGTGAAGAATACGGCGAAGGGCAGGAAGATGGCTAACAGCAGGCGCATGGTGGAAATCCTGAGTTGGAAAGCATTTCAGACGACCTGCCCGCAATCCGGAAGGTCGTCTGAAAACGAATTATTCGATGATGAAGAGCGGCTCGCCAAATTCCACAGGCGTACCGTTTTCCACCAGAATTTCTTTAACCGTACCGGATTTCTCGGCTTCGATTTCGTTCATCAACTTCATCGCTTCGATGATACACAGCGTATCGCCGGCTTTGACTTGCTGACCGACTTCGACGAAGGAGGCGGCATTCGGGCCGGGCGCGCGGTAGAACGTACCGACCATAGGCGATTTTTGCGCGTTGGACAGATCGCATGCGGCTGGGGCTGCGGGAGCGGGAGCTGCTGCGGCAGGCGCGGCGGCGGGTGCAGGGGCAGGCGCGGCTACATGGGCGGGCGCTGCATAAACGGGAGCCGGAGCGGCGGTGGCGCGGGTGATGCGGACTTTTTCCTCGCCTTCGGTAACTTCGATTTCGGCGATACCTGATTCTTCTACTAAATCAATCAGTTTTTTTAATTTGCGCAAATCCATTTTCGTTCCTTTACGATACGGCCCAAATGTCGTGAAGCGGCCGTGTTTGTTGCGTGATATTTCAGAAAACAACCGGCCTGCGGCAACGGCGCAAGCCGGACGGTATTGGGTTGCATAAAGGGCATTCGCAGGAGCAGAAACCCTGTAAATGAATTTGACTATTTTCCCGAACTTGTCGACAAATGTCTAGCAAAATCTCGAAAAAAGGCGGTTTTTGAACAAAACGGGCAGATTCGGAAAATTCGTCCGAATGCGTATTTTTTCAACGAGTGTTTATTCTAATTTGTTGGTTTATGAAGGGAAAAGGTCGTCTGAAAAAAGCCAAAGTGCGTATAATGACCGCCTGACAAAATTTGTAAGCATCAAAATAAGATTATGGACATTTCCGATTTCGATTTTACCCTGCCCGACCGATTAATTGCCCAGCATCCGCCCGAAGTGCGCGGCAGCAGCCGTCTTTTGGCCGCGCTGCCCGATATGCCGCTGCAAGACCGCGTGTTCGGCGATTTGCCTGATTATATTGAGGCGGGCGACGTTTTGGTGTTCAACAACACCAAAGTCATGAAAGCGCGGCTGTTCGGACAAAAAGAGAGCGGCGGCAAAATCGAAGCCTTGATAGAACGCGTTTTGGACAACCACACCGCGCTGGCGCACATCCGTTCGTCCAAATCGCCCAAACCCGGCACGAAGCTGATTTTCGAAGGCGATATTTGTGCCGTCATGGTGGAGCGGGCGGACGAACTGTTCTGCCTGCGCTTTGAAGGCGAACAAACCGTTTACGAGCTGCTGGAGCAAAACGGCCATTTGCCGCTGCCGCTCTATATCGAACGCGCTGCCGGCTCAGATGACGACACGCGCTATCAAACCGTCTATGCCAAACATCAGGGCGCGGTCGCGGCGCCGACGGCAGGTTTGCATTTTACGGACGAGCTTTTAGGTCGTCTGAAAGCCAAAGGCGTGGAAACGGCGGAAGTCACCCTGCACGTCGGCGCGGGAACGTTCCAGCCCGTGCGCGTGGACAAAATCGAAGAACACAAAATGCACAGCGAATGGTTTGACGTACCGCCCGAAACCGTCGCCGCCATCGAAGCCGCCCATGCGCGCGGAAACAAAGTTTGGGCAGTCGGCACCACTTCCATGCGCGCCCTCGAATCCGCCGCGCGCGAGACAGGTCGTCTGAAAGCGGGACAGGGTGACACCGATATTTTCATCACGCCGGGCTACCGCTTCCGCGTCATCGACCGCCTGATTACCAATTTCCACCTGCCCAAATCCACGCTTCTGATGCTCGTCAGCGCGTTTTCGGGCATGGAACACATCCGCGCGGTATACCGCCATGCGGTCGAACATGAATACCGTTTTTTCAGCTACGGAGACGCGATGGTTTTGGGGCGCTCGGAACCTTAAAAATCTCTGAAGAAAAACGTCGTCTGAAAACGATTCAGACGACGTTTTTTTGGGAAGGTTTATAAAGTGGGCAATCTGCAATACATAAAAACCGATTATGCCCAATCTGTCCAAACCACCCCACCCTGTTCATACATGCGATTCAAACCTCTGCCGGTTGAAAACCAAATCAAATTCATAGCCTTCCAGCACTTCCCTGATTTGCTTGACTTCTTCGGGCATCAGCACGACTTCTGTATATTGTGAAATATATTCCGCAAAATCAGAGTCTTCCGTAACGTTGTCCGGCATCATGGTTTGAAATTGGCAATTACCCGGAAAAACCACCACCGAAGAAAACGCCCGCGTCGGCAGGTGGAGCTTCTCAGACAAAATCCGAATGTATTGCTGGTTTTTCAACAAAGGGTTGGGGAACAGCGTCTTGCTTTTGTGAAACTTCTGCGTCCACATCCCATTGCCGTCGTCGCCCCAAATCCTGCCCTGATAATTCGGCGTGGCAACCACGAAAATCCCGAAACAGGACACATAAACATAATCAATCTGTTCATGCTGCCCGTCCCGATAAATATCCAAGCCGCGAAACTCATGATAGACAGATTCGTCCAAGCTGCAATCCGCACGGACATTGACGGCGAAACGGCTGATAAATTGTTTGACAGGCGTATTTTTAGACAGGCAGGTTGCCAGCACAAATGCCGCTGCACAGCCCGTCAGCACAAGACCGCCCGAAGACAGAAAGTCGGTATCCATAAATGATATTTTCCCGCAAATACTGCCGCTCCTGCATGAACAGCACTCCCCATACCCCATACAGACGGCAAAAATGTTATTTTTTATAATGTATTAGCTTATTTATAATGCTAATGTAATT
>ERZ1674236.83-NODE-83-length-26370-cov-14.289873_pt1 | contig 26370 bp, 21 predicted proteins | sample MGYA00581210_ERZ1674236 | MGnify/ENA primary metagenome ERZ1674236 (study PRJEB41354, sample SAMEA4873328) | human saliva metagenome | biome: human-associated habitat [ENVO:00009003]; feature: mouth environment [ENVO:08000002]; material: saliva material...
CTGTCTGCGGCTTCGTCGCCTTGTCCTGATTTAAAGTTAATCCACTATATTATTCTATTGGCGGCTGCGTATCGTCCAATATTCCTTCGCCACGTTGCGCAACCGTCCAAACGGCCCGTTCCGCCGCCAATTCCCTGCACAACACTTCCTTCACTTTTTCCAACTTCATGCCGCCGCAGATAAATGCGTCTATGGCGGCGAAGCGGTGTTCCGGCCAAGTGTGGATGCTGATGTGGGATTCGGCGAGCAGTAAGATGCCGGTAATGCCGCCTGCACCGCCGAAGGTGTGGAAACGCTCGGCGAGGATGGTGGCTTCTGCAGCTTGGGCAGCGGCTTTAAGGGCGGTTTTCAGACGACCTTCGTCTTTCAAGACAGCTTGATTACAGCCATATAAATCTAAAAGACCGTGATTGCCTGGGATATGGGTCATTTATGGCCTCCGGAGAAACCTCCGCCGCCGTAATAGCCGCCGGAGTGCATACGCGAGCCGTCGGAATCGGAAGAGCCGTAGCTGATGATCATGGAGATGATGATGATAATGGTGCTGAAAATGATGTAAGTAACTCTCGACATGTTAATCCTCGTCCTCGTCTTCTTTGCCCATAGTCCACAACAACCAAGTTCCTATAAAGATGACGGTAAATGAGGCAGAGTTGCCGTCGGTCAGCAGCGCAGGAAGGTTGACGACAACCAAGATGGCAATCATGACAAACCGCAATTGGTTATCGACCCCGTCTGCGTTCATTTTTGCCGTGTATCTGGGCGCTTCCGCCTGCAAACCGAAGGCGCCGGCAACTTTGCCGTAGGTAGTGCGCGTACTTTTACTCCATGCCAGCTCGTGTTCAGTCAGCTCGGCACACAGTTTGCTGTTGCTGCCGACTTGGTAGTCGGTGTAATACGCCAAATCACCCGAACGGATATGCCAGTAAAACGCGCCGGCGGCGACTTCGACTTTGCCGCCGTAGGAATAAAGTTCATCACAACCTTGCGGTTTGCGGGCGCTGTTTAAACGCGGCCAGTTGTTTTGCGTTTCAGACTGGCTCCACTCGCCGTCGGACGATTCGACCAACCACAAAAAGCCTTTCTGCGGATTGTAAAGCAGGTATTCGACCCACCAACCGACCGGCGTCAGTATCCGCCGTTTGCCTTCAAACATATATTCATAAGTCGCATCGGGGTCCAGTTCGGAATACCTGACTGCACCCATCACGAAATAATCATTGTCATTCAGACGGCCCTGCGTGCCGATAGGCAGGGTAAACAGTTTACTCTGCGACACACGCATGGCATTGGCAGTAATCAGCCGCGCTTTTTCCTTACCGACTTCCAATTGGCTGCCGCAGCTCGGGCAAATCAGAAAATCGGTGACACCGCTCAACCAATGGACGGACGACCCGCAATTCGGACAATTTTCCGAATGATGGCTGCCTTTCAGACGACCTGCCGTTTCACGGATTTGGTCATCGGTACGGGTATTCTGCAGTTTCAGTTCATTTAGGCCGACCATACTGCCGTAATAGATTTCGGGAGGATCATCGCCGTAATCTATCGTCAGGAAAAGACCTGAGCATCGCCAGTCTATGACTTTACTTGTCGTATCTTCAGTCAGCTTAAACGGCAATTCGCCCTGCGCCGCCGATTTTCTGAGACTGATTTCACGCTTATCCGACGGAACAAAGTTTTTATTTTGAAAATTAAAATTGCAACCGCCCGGCACGACGTCGTGGAACTCCGGCACAACTTCAGGCGATTCAACCAAGCGCGTCATGGAATACAGGTCGCCGGATTCAGACAGCCAACCGGTTTGCCCATCATCAAACAGCGCATACCATTCGTTCCACACACCGTCGTCGTATTGCACCTGAAGCCGTCCGACCAAGGTAAATGGGCGGGTAACGTATGTCCCTGTCGTGCCGATTTGCAGCGGGCTGAAATCTTCCAACAAAGCGGAATCGCGCCCGGAATCGACGATACTGTCATCCTGCCGCACCAGCATGCTGTTGCAGTAGCCGCACACCAGCGTAACGGCTGTCGCGGAATGCGCCTCAACAGGCGCACCGCAGCTCGGGCAGTCGGTTTTGAAGAATGGGGTGTTTGACATGAATTTTCTTTTTCGGAATTTCAGACGACCTGGGACAAACCGATACAGGCTTCAGCCGATGCTTTAAAAATACTGGCAAATAAATATCTTGCCGCATTTTCCAAAACGCAAACAGCGTCCGCACTATCCGTATGCCGATGCAGACTGCAGCAAACAAGCAGTCGGCAGCAATATGATTGTATAGTAAAACAAAACGGCTTGGGTACGGAATCAGGCAAGCGCAGCCGCATCCTACCGAATTTAACCCATCTATACGACAAAGGTCGTCTGAAAACCTACCTCCATTCTATCTATGTCCCACTATTTTAGGAATTTACGCCATAACTTGATTCGCTTCCTTTATCCTAAAACTTCAGAAATAGTCAAATTGATATTGTTATTTATTACAAATGCTGTATTATTCTCGGAAAATATAACAAATAAAATAATAACATCTTAAATCCCTAAATATCTCCTTTATCCGTCATTCAGACGACCTCATTCCACAGATTTTCGATTTTCAATCCTTTAAGCCATTTATAGGGCTTGTTCGTTAAATTTTGCGCGTTTTAAATTTGGAGAATTGACGTGAATTTTGACTATATTGCCCATGTCCGCAAAGCAGACGGGCAACCACAATCCTTGCAAACGCATCTAATAGAAACCGCTGAGATCGCCAAATTATTGGCAGCCAAGCTGGATTTGGATCAGGCAGGCGAGTTACTCGGACTCATGCACGATTTCGGTAAATACTCCCAAGATTTCCAAGAATATATCAAAAGCGTAACCGGCATTAATCCCGACGCAGATGATTATGTTTTGCCCAATGGAAAAAAAATTGACCATTCCACCGCCGGCGCGCAATGGGTTTACCGCGAATTGAGAAAATTCGGTGCGGCGCAGGGAATCGGCGAATTGTTCGGGCAAATGCTGGGTTTGTGCATTGCTTCACATCACGGCGAAGGCTTGATTGACTGTTTGGACGATGAGGGCAACGCTGTTTGGAAAAAGCGGTTTGAAAAGGATGATGAATTAACACACTTGGCAGAATGCGAGCAAAATGCCGATGAAGCCGTTCAACAGAAAGCACGTGAATTGGTAGGAGAAAACCTGATTCGCAGCCTGCTCAAAGCAGTGAAACCGATTCTTTCCGACCCAGCAAGCAACGACAAAATCAAAGAGTTTTACCTCGGCTGCCTGACCCGTTTCCTGTTTAGCTGCCTGATTGATGCCGACCGTATCAACAGCTCGGATTTTGAGCGGGAAGCGCAGAAAGAAGTCCGCCGTTTGACCGAAAAACCAGATTGGCAATCGGCAATCGATAAATTGGAAGCCAAATTAGCGGGTTTTGAAAATCGTCTTGTCGAAGAAATCAAACCTATTGACGAAATCCGCCGCAAAATTTCAGACGACTGCTTAAAAAGAGCGGCCGATTCTCAAGGTATTTATACACTGACTGTACCGACCGGCGGTGGTAAAACATTAGCCAGCCTGCGCTATGCCCTCCATCATGCGCAAAAGCATCATCTCGACCGCATCATCTACATCATTCCCTACACTTCTATCATCGACCAAAATGCCCAAGCCGTGCGCGAAATTCTCGGCGAAGATTGGGTGCTCGAACACCATTCTAATTTAGAACCTGAAAAACAAAGCTGGCAGGACAAACTGCTGTCCGAAAACTGGGATAAGCCTATTGTCTTTACCACCATGGTGCAGTTTTTGGACGCATGGTTTGGCGGCGGTACGCGCGGCGCACGCCATATCCACCCGATGACCAATGCGGTGCTGATTTTTGACGAAATTCAAACCCTGCTTGTGAAATGCGTGCATTTGTTTTGCAACGTTTTGAACTGGCTGACGACGTTCGGCAAAAGCACGGCGGTTTTGTGTACAGCGACGCAGCCTTTACTCGGCGAATCGGGCTTGCAGAATTTTCCCGAAGGGAAAAGGGAAAGCATTGCCGCGCGCGGTTTGTTAAAGCAGCCTGCACATGCCGAAATCATGGGAACTGATGAGCAAAGAGAAGAGCTTTATAAAAAGTTATCGCGCGTAGAAATCCGATTCAACGAAAAATCAGGCGGTTGGAATGTGGATGAAGCGGGCGCGTTTTTGCTGGAACAGTTTCAGACGACCCAAAGCTGTCTGTTTATTGTCAATACCAAAAAATGGGCGCAGGAGCTTTATCAGTATTGCAAGGGGCAGAACGTGCCGCCCGAGACCTTATTTCATTTAAGCACCCACCAATGCGCGGCGCACCGCAAAGCGATTTTTGACACCATCAAAGCTCGTCTGAAAAACAAAGAACCCGTTATCTGCATCAGCACCCAATTGATTGAAGCGGGCGTGGATATTTCGATGGCTTGCGTGATTCGCGCCTTGGGTGGGCTGGATAGCATTGCTCAGGCGGCGGGGCGTTGCAACCGGCACGGTGAGAAAGAAGGTAAAGGGCAGGTTTGGGTGTTGAATTTGCAAGAACAGGATTTTACGCGGATATTGCCCGATATTCAGGCAGGCAAAAACCATGCCGAACGTGTGTTTCGCGATTTTGCCGGACAGGATATTTTGCAGCCAGAAGCGATGAAACGCTATTTTGAATACTATTTTTACCAGCGCAGCGATGAAATGTCGTATTCCGTCAAAAACAGCGCAACGGGTTCACTTCTGGATTGGTTGAGCGATAACGCACTGAATCCTTATGGCGAGAAAAACAATAAAAGAAGCAAACCGTTACCACTGCTGATGCAATCCTTCAAAAGCGCAGGGCGTGCTTTCCAAGCCATAGACGCGCCAACTCGCGCCGTGATTGTGCCTTATGGCGAAGGTGCGAAACTCATTGCCAAACTTTGCGGCGAATGGGATCCGAAAGAAATGTATGACGCAAAGAAAAAAGCCCAGCGTTACAGCGTAAACGTCTTCCCCAACGTTTGGGATAAATTGCAAAAAGAAAATGCCCTGCATGAAACCATTGAAGGCTCGGGTATTTATTATCTGAAAGAACGCTATTACAACGACGAATTCGGCTTGTCTTTGGACGAAACAAGCGACATGACTTTTTACGACTTATAGGAGCAATATGGACAGCAAAATCAGTTTCCGCGTATGGGGACGGCAAGCCTTGTTTACCGACCCTGTTACCAAAATCGGTGGCGAAAAATTCAGCTACCAAGTGCCGACATACGAAGCCATTAAAGGCATCGTCAAAAGCATTTACTGGAAGCCCACGTTGATTTGGCATATCGACCGCATCCGCGTGATGAAACCCATCCGGACCCAAAGCAAATCCACTAAACCTCTGGACTGGAACGGCGGCAACACTTTGGCAATTTACACCTTTTTGCAGGACGTGGAATACCAAGTGGAAGCCCATTTTGAATGGAATGAGCATTGGGAAGAATTGGCAGGCGACCGCAATTTCGGCAAACACATCGCCATTGCCAGAAGAATGTTGGAACGCGGCGGGCGGCAGGATGTTTTTCTCGGCACGCGCGATTGCCAAGGCTATGTCGAGCCTTGCGAGTTTAGCAGCCCAAGTCGAGATGGGAAAGCAGGCTTTTACGATGAAATCGATAACTTGGATTTCGGTTTAATGTTCCATAGTTTTGGCTATCCCGAGGAAACAGGAAAGCCCGAATTGGTCAGCCGTTTTTGGATGGCAAATATGAAAAACGGCGTGATTGAATTCCCCAGTGTAAACGAAAGTGCAGGCTGCCTGAAAACCCGATTTATCCGCAAAATGAAGCCTGAAAAACCGTTCAAACGCGGCGAAAACGTCAAGCCTGTGGAAGATGAAGCCAAGGAGCTGGAATTATGAGCTGGATGCAGAAACTTTATCGGACGTATGAATATGTCCAAGAACAAGGTTTGAATGATGAAGACTTGGCATTGCCGTTTCATATGTCCAAAGCGGTTCATTTAAAAGTTATTTTGAATGATAAAGCAGAGCTCGTTGGGGTAGAGAGATTTGATGTAAAGAAACAAGTTCCGATACAGGTAACTGAAAAATCATCAAAACGTGCAGGATCAACTATCGCTTCTTATGGGTTACATGATAGCTTGCAATATATTGCTAAAACAGCGGGAAATTACTTAACAATTGAATATCTTTCTAAAGTGGCTGAGAAGGATAACGGAAAGAAATGGAAAGAATTTCTTGCAGGGACTGATGAATATAAACAGAAATTTGCCGATACGGAAAAAGCAAAATATAAAGATTGTTTTGAGTTTTATGAAAAGCAATTATCTGGCTGGGCTGAGTTCGGAAAGTTGAAAGAAATAAATATTGTTTTGCAATATATTCAAAAAGGTTCATTGATTGAAGATTTGTTAGAGAAACAGATTTTTTCTTTCAAGGATAATATTTTGTCGGCAGGAAAAGATGATCCTTTTAGCTTGACTATTGTATGGGCTGTTGAAATATCTAACGATCCACATTCGGATTTATGGAGTAAAAACAGTATAAAAAAACAATGGATAGACTATCAAGAGAGCCAGTCTGGAGAAGAAAGAGAACAACCAGAATTATGCTACATCACTGGTAAAAGAGATTATGCGGCAAAGGCTTATCCCAAAATTGAGGGTAATGCGAAATTGGTTTCTGCTAATGATACCAGTGGCTTTACTTTTCTTGGTCGGTTCTTATCAGATAAGCAAGCAGTAGCTTTGGGGAGAGATGTTTCTCAAAAAGCCTTTAATATGCTGAAGTGGCTTATAAAACGCCAAGGCATCCGAAACGGAGATCAAGTTACCGTCGCCTGGGCAATCAGCGGCAAACCCGTCCCATCTCCGATGAAAGACATTTCCAGCGAAATTGATTGGGATAATCTGGACATTAGTGCGGTTGAAAATCCTGATGAATTTTCATCGCAAACATCATCTGAACAGCCGTCCCCTGATTGGTCTGTAAATATCGGGCGTGCTGCTGCACAAATTATCAAAAAGAAACTGCATGGCTATCAGGCAGAATTGAAAGCCCACGAACAAATCTCCCTGATTATGCTCGATTCCGCCACGCCGGGGCGCATGGCATTAACTTATTACCAAGAATTTCTGCCTGCCGATTATTTCGCCAATTTGGATGCATGGATTGACGATTTTTCTTGGTATCAGCGTTACAGCATTGAAGTTCCAAACGGCAAGAAAACCGACAAGCGCACCCAATGGCGCTTCGTCCCGCCTTCGCCTTACAGCATTGCCGAAGCCGTGTACGGCAAATCCCTGTCCGACACGCTCAAAAAACAACTTTATGCCCGCCTTCTGCCCGTCATCGCAGGCGGAACATCCGTGCCGATTCCTGAAGATTTGGTGCGTCAAAGTTTTCAGGCAGCCTGCAATCCGAATGGCTGTGAAAACTGGGAATGGCAAAGAAACATCGGCGTCGCCTGTGCCCTATACAAAGGCTGGCGCGCCCGTCATCACGATTTATCACAACGGAGAACTTATCCTATGAGTTTGGATACCCAAAACTGCTCGCGCGACTACTTATATGGCAGGCTGCTTGCCATCGCCGAAAACACCGAATCCTACGCCCTGTATTTGGCAGGCGAAAAACGCGCCACCACCGCCGAACGCTATATGCAGCGTTTCGCCGAACATCCGTTTGCCACATGGCGCAATATCGAGCTGGCGTTGAAACCCTATCAAGAACGCCTGCGTAACAACGGTAAAGATACCGGTGCACAGGCAATCGGCGAGATTATGGAATTATTTGCCACCGATGATTTCACCTGCGACGACAAATTAAGCGGCGAATTTCTCTTGGGCTACCACTGCCAAAAAATGGAAATTGCCCGCCGCATTGCCGAGCTTTCCGCCAATAAATCCAAAACCCACGAATAACCTATTTAAAGGAAAACTAAAATGAGCTTAACCAAAAAAATCGACTTTGCCTTAATCCTGAAAGTAACCAACGCCAACCCTAACGGCGACCCCTTAAATGGCAACCGCCCGCGTGCCGATTTCCAAGGCTTTGGCGAAATGACCGACGTATGCCTGAAACGCAAAATCCGCGACCGCCTGCAAGACAGCGGCGAGAGCATTTTTGTGCAATCGGACGAAAAGAAAACCGACGGCATGACCAGCTTGGCCAACCGCGCCAAAGACAAAGATGTCGGCTTGGGTGCGGATGCCTTTAACGCTAAAAAAGCCAACAAAGACGACACCGCCAAAAAGGCCTGCGAAAAATGGCTGGATGTACGCAGTTTCGGACAGGTCTTCGCATTTAGCGGCGACGGTAGCAGTGGCATTTCCATCGCCGTGCGCGGTCCTGTTACCATTCAATCTGCATTCAGCGTTGAGCCAATTAACATCACCAGCACCCAAATTACCAAAAGCGTCAGCGGCGAAGGCGATGGCACGAAAAAATCTTCCGACACCATGGGCATGAAACACCGCGTCGATAACGGCGTGTACGTTGCCTTCGGCGCGATGTCGCCGCAGCTTGCCGAGCGCACCGGCTTTTCAGACGGCGATGCCGAAAAAATCAAAGCCGTACTCACCAAACTCTTTGAAGGCGACGCATCATCCGCCCGCCCCGAAGGCAGCATGCAGGTGTTGAAACTTATCTGGTGGGAACACAACAGCAAAGCAGGGCAATATTCTTCCGCCAAAGTACACGGCAGCCTGAAAGTGAATGCGGACGGTAGCTATGAACTGGAAAAACTTGATGGCCTAGTTCCGCAACAAATCGACGGCTTCTAAAACATTCAAAAAGATGACCGCACTTTCAACCGAAAGCCAAGGGGAAAATCAGGACACGCGCCTGATTCCCCTTTCCGCCCTGCAACACTACGCCTTCTGTCCGCGCCAATGCGCGCTGATTCACAACGAGCAGGCGTGGGCGGAGAACTATTTGACTGCGCAGGGCAAGGCGCTTCATGAGCGGGTGGATTCTGGCGAACCTGAAACACGCAAGGGCGTACGCTTTGAGCGGGCGGTGCATGTGTCGACGGAGAAATTAGGCATCAGCGGTGTGTTGGATTTGGTGGAAGTGGACACGAAAACAGGTCGTCTGAAACCCGTGGAATACAAACGCGGCAAGCCCAAACCCGACCCGATGGACGAAATCCAGCTTTGCGCCCAAGGTTTGTGTTTGGAAGAAATGACGGGGCAAACCGTCTCTGAGGGCGCGCTGTGGTATATGCAAACCCGCCACCGCGTCCCCGTCGTGTTTTCAGACGACCTGCGTGCCCAAACACTCGCCACCATCGCCGCCGTGCGCGAACTCCTAAACAGCGGCCAAACCCCGCTGCCCAACTACGGCAAACGCTGCAAAGCCTGCTCGTTGGCGGAGATTTGCCAGCCGGAGTTGTTGGGGAAACGGGATCGGAGTGTGGGGTATATAAATAGATTATTCTTACAATAAACAATCAAGGAATTGACTTTCTGTTTGAAGTGGTCTATCATGGATTCCATGACATCTTGTTATGGGAGAAAAAATGGGCAGTCGGAACGATAAAGGCTGGAAAATTCATTTTGAAAAAATGAGCTGATGATGAATTTTTATTCCATGTTAAGGGAATTAGAAAAATTGTTAGTATACTAATATTAACTGTATTTACGATTATCTATTTGATAGATGGATATTTCCGTTTCTATTCGTGAATATATTCATTTGTTTGTCTTTTGTCTTTAAAGGAGGTGTGTAAGAAGATCACTCTATAATTCCAGGTGCTTTATAGATGCCTGTGTGTTGAAACCTTGATTGTTTTTTGTTTAATTTGATTGAGTAGTACCGCCTTTTTTATGGCGGTACTTATTTAATTGATTTATCTGATATGCGTAGATACAAGATCTGATACTTGTGTCCAAAGATTTGTTGAGATTGATGTAATTTGAAATGATTGCTGTGGACTGGCAATGTCGGATTCGAGAATCCGACCTACCGTTTTTCAGGTGGATCAACCCTGTTAAATACCTAAAAAAGTGCGGTCAAAATCCAAGGCGTTTTTCACATGAGAAAATTACAAAATACGCTGTATATCACCACCCAAGGCAGCTACCTGCATAAGGAGCGGGAGACGCTGGTGGTGGAGTAGGAGCGTAAGAAGGTGGCACAGTTGCCGGTGCATTCCATCGGGCATATTTTCTGTTTTGGCAATGTGTTGGTGTCGCCGTTTTTGCTGGGGTTTTGCGGCGAAAATAATGTATTAACCATTAGTTATATTTTATTTAAGGAGAAAGATGATGAGTTTGCTACAAGCATATTCTTTAGATTTAGGTAAAAAAATTAATGCGAAAGAAGCGGATATTGCTTATCAGAAAGGTTTGATTGGCAGTCAAAAAAACTTTCAATGTCCTCATCAGGAGTGTGGTATTGCAGTTACTTGTGCAAATTTAGAACGACCTAAATACAAAAGAAAGGTAGAACCTTATTTTAAATCGATTGAAAATCATAAATTTGGTTGTCCTTTTGCGGAGGAGGAAAGGCGCATTAAGTTGCTGGAAATTGATAAAAATGGGCATTATGAAAATGTTGCTTCAGGTGAGATTTTGGTAAATCTGGCAGAACCTACACCTAAAAAACAAAATAGCGATAATGCTTCTGAGATTAAAGAAATCAGTGTTTCACGAACTTGTCAACTTTCAGATTCAAAAAAAGATAAAGTATCAACTAATCAAACTAAAACTTTATCTGTATTGGTTTCATCGTTCTTAAATAATGAAAACTTTTCAATAACATTACCAAGACCATATCAAGAGAGAATATTATTGAGAGAAGCATTTATTAAAGTTGATGGTCAGGATTTGTCAAGCCTCGAACAAAATTGTTGGAGAGTTTATTATGGAAAAGCGTGGATAAATAAACTATCAAGTGGTGATTATCAAATTAAATTTGATTCGCAATTAAATGATCTTTCTCTTGAAGAGAGTGGTGTTAGACCTTCGTTTTTTATTTCAAAATCTATGATTGATGATTCGCCATATGAGAAATTTAAAAAAGAGAAAATGGATGAATTAATAGTTCAGAAAAAACCTAAACAAGTTTTTATTCTTTCAGATGTTCCATCTTTAAATCATACAAAGAAATATATTAATTTTATGCTTGAAGGTCTATCATATTTAGAGATTTTGGATACATAAAATAAGGAGTTCTCCCCATGCGCAAACTGCAAAACACACTCTATATCACCACCCAAGGCAGCTATCTGCATAAGGAGCGGGAGACGCTGGTGGTGGAGCAGGAGCGTAAGAAGGTGGCGCAGTTGCCGGTGCATTCCATCGGGCATATTTTCTGTTTCGGGAATGTGCTGGTGTCGCCATTTTTGCTGGGGTTTTGCGGTGAAAATAATGTGAATTTGGCGTTTTTTACCGAAAACGGACGTTTCTTGGGGCGGCTTCAGGGGCGGCAGAGTGGCAATGTGCTACTGCGTCGGGCGCAGTATCGGGTGTCGGAGCAAAATCCCGTGCCGATTGCGCGCAATATCATTGCGGCGAAGATTCAGGCGAGTAAGCGGGTGCTTCAGCGGCAGATTCGCAATTACGGCGAGAATGCAGCGATTCAAAGTGCGGTCGATTCGTTGAATATTTCGCTACGACAGTTGAAGGGCACGACGGAGCTGGACGTGGTGCGCGGGATTGAGGGCGATGCGGCGGCGCGTTATTTCGGCGTGTTCGGGCAACTTTTGAGTGAAAAAAGCGGCTTTTCTTTTGACGGGCGTAACCGCCGTCCACCCAGAGACAGGGTGAATGCGCTGTTGTCGTTTGTGTACAGTCTGTTGGGCAAGGACATCAGCGGCGCACTGCAAGGCGTGGGGCTGGACCCACAGGTGGGCTTTCTGCACGCCGACCGACCGGGGCGCGACAGTCTGGCGCAAGATATTTTGGAAGAATTCCGCGCGTGGTGGGCGGACAGGTTGGTGCTGTCGCTGATTAACCGAGGGCAAATCAAACCGCAGGATTTTGTTACCGAGGCAAGCGGCGCGGTAAGCTTAAAAGCCGATGCGCGTAAGCTTTTGTTTCAAGCCTTGCAGGCGAAAAAGCAGGAGAAAATTGTGCATCCATTTTTGGGCGAAGAAGTGGAAATCGGGCTGCTGCCATATATTCAGGCCATGCTGTTGGCACGGCACTTGCGCGGAGATTTGGCGGAATATCCGCCGTTTTTGATGAGATAGGCTTGCAAGCTACCTGAAAGCGGGTTAGATGTTTTCAGACGGCCTCTAAAGCAGCCTGCACATGGGAATACAAAATGCTGATGCTGATTACTTACGATATTTCGCTGGAAGACGCGGAAGGACAGGCAAGGTTGCGGCGCGTGGCGAAATTGTGTTTAGATTATGGTGTGCGTGTGCAGTATTCAGTGTTCGAATGCGACATCGCGCCCGATCAATGGGTTGTTTTAAAAGATAAACTTTTGAAAACCTACAACCCTGAAACCGACAGCCTGCGCTTTTACCATCTGGGCAGCAAATGGCGGCGCAAAGTGGAACACCACGGCGCAAAACCGGCGGTAGATGTGTTTAAGGATACGTTGATTGTGTGAATCGCCAACCTACGGTTCTCATGAAAATGCGGCAGGGTTGGCGAACCGAGATTGTTCTTTAACAATCAGGATATTGCGAATGCGGGTGTAACGGACAAGGCTGTGTTATACTCGCGTTCACGCTTTTCTTGAGAGTTTAGCGAAATCGGGGCTACGAAACCTGATGGAGCAAGGCTTTTGAGAGAGGCCCCAGCCGCCTTCAGGCGGCTGTGTGTTGAAACAACGGACAAATAGAAGGCAAGAACTTCGACTATTCCAGCCGCCTTCAGGCGGCTGTGTGTTGAAACTCGTGAAGGAAGAATAAAAGTTTCAGGCTCTGCGGGCCAGCCGCCTTCAGGCGGCTGTGTGTTGAAACAATTACGACAACGATTATTCCGCGTCCTGACTTGCCAGCCGCCTTCAGGCGGCTGTGTGTTGAAACAACCCTTACAAAACGCAGACGGCAGAAGCCGCAAACCAGCCGCCTTCAGGCGGCTGTGTGTTGAAACAATCCGTATCAAAAACGGTTTGGAAATTTATCAGCCAGCCGCCTTCAGGCGGCTGTGTGTTGAAACATTGCCGCGCCGACGCGCGGGTCTTTGCCCCAAACCAGCCGCCTTCAGGCGGCTGTGTGTTGAAACGCGGCTGATTGCAGCTCGGCTTATCGGCAGTTTGCCCAGCCGCCTTCAGGCGGCTGTGTGTTGAAACAAGAATCAGATAATCGCCCTGAACCGTGCTGTTACCAGCCGCCTTCAGGCGGCTGTGTGTTGAAACATGAACGTTTACCCAGTTAGCGAAACGACAGAATCCAGCCGCCTTCAGGCGGCTGTGTGTTGAAACGTTTAAATCTATTAAAGCTCCTACACTAAATGCCACCAGCCGCCTTCAGGCGGCTGTGTGTTGAAACCGTTACCTGTTTTGCCACGTCGTCGCTAATAAACCCAGCCGCCTTCAGGCGGCTGTGTGTTGAAACTTTCTCAATCGCTGTCGCTTTGGCTCTGGCATACCAGCCGCCTTCAGGCGGCTGTGTGTTGAAACAATTTGTTCTACCGCGCCGTCTTCGGCCGCTTTCCAGCCGCCTTCAGGCGGCTGTGTGTTGAAACGTTATACAGTCCGATAACCGCGTTGTTGGCGCGCCAGCCGCCTTCAGGCGGCTGTGTGTTGAAACCTGTCGTGTGAAAAAGCCCGTCCGCAGTTGGGGACCAGCCGCCTTCAGGCGGCTGTGTGTTGAAACCTGCGAACGGTTAACCGCAATTTCGGTAATTGCCCAGCCGCCTTCAGGCGGCTGTGTGTTGAAACCAATTCGTCAGTGGAGGGACGGAACATCCGTGCCGCCCAGCCGCCTTCAGGCGGCTGTGTGTTGAAACAACAGGCGGACGGTTGCTGTTTTGCGTTCCATATTCCAGCCGCCTTCAGGCGGCTGTGTGTTGAAACAGCTTGTTCGGCAATTTCAAGAGCCATCGGGTCGTCCCAGCCGCCTTCAGGCGGCTGTGTGTTGAAACCAAACTGCCGATAAGCCGAGCTGCAATCAGCCGCCCAGCCGCCTTCAGGCGGCTGTGTGTTGAAACTGCATCAGGGCTTTCATGAACGTGGTTTTGCCCGACCAGCCGCCTTCAGGCGGCTGTGTGTTGAAACGGCCAAAATCACGCCGTTTTGCGGGGTGTCGAGCCAGCCGCCTTCAGGCGGCTGTGTGTTGAAACCATCAAGGGTAGGTCGGCAACCCGCTCCGCCAAACCAGCCGCCTTCAGGCGGCTGTGTGTTGAAACAACCGTGAAGCCCAAAGGATTGATGTCGCGCATTCCAGCCGCCTTCAGGCGGCTGTGTGTTGAAACCAGTAGGTGCGTGATGTATTCGTGGATGGCTTCCCAGCCGCCTTCAGGCGGCTGTGTGTTGAAACAAAGAAGTTGGAGCGGTTCGGGTCTTCGGGGTCCCAGCCGCCTTCAGGCGGCTGTGTGTTGAAACAAAGACTTCGTTCACGTTACCGGCATGGAGCGACCCAGCCGCCTTCAGGCGGCTGTGTGTTGAAACTTATGGTTAGGCAGGAACAGTTCGGCAACGTCTTCCCAGCCGCCTTCAGGCGGCTGTGTGTTGAAACTCCACACTAACCGCGGCCTGCTGTTCCAATAACAGCCAGCCGCCTTCAGGCGGCTGTGTGTTGAAACTCCGTTGATAGTGCGTTCTACAACCGGCGAAGCCCCAGCCGCCTTCAGGCGGCTGTGTGTTGAAACGGTAATTGCACCCGAATTTTCGCCGTAGAGAAAACCAGCCGCCTTCAGGCGGCTGTGTGTTGAAACCACGTCCTTTATGTAAAGATGATAACCAAGTTACCCAGCCGCCTTCAGGCGGCTGTGTGTTGAAACACGGATGGTTTGTCCGCCGAATGCTACTTTGTACCCAGCCGCCTTCAGGCGGCTGTGTGTTGAAACTTCAACTATTACCCCAAAAATTTCTGCACCAATGGCCCAGCCGCCTTCAGGCGGCTGTGTGTTGAAACGATGCCGTCTTTCCAGTAGGATTTCAGACGGCGTGGGTAGCCAGCCGCCTTCAGGCGGCTGTGTGTTGAAACCAGAGGAATGATGCCTTTGGATGGTTTGCGGATGCCCAGCCGCCTTCAGGCGGCTGTGTGTTGAAACCCATATGTCTTGCGATATTTACGGCAGATTGCGCCCAGCCGCCTTCAGGCGGCTGTGTGTTGAAACGTTGACGGGGCTGGTTTCGTCCAGCGAAGCAAGCAGCCAGCCGCCTTCAGGCGGCTGTGTGTTGAAACAGGTTGGTGTTTGCGTCAGCCGTAGTTTTCGGTTCCAGCCGCCTTCAGGCGGCTGTGTGTTGAAACCCACACTGGTTAACGGCGCGGGACGCTGTGATGCCCAGCCGCCTTCAGGCGGCTGTGTGTTGAAACTGCACCAATGGCAGCAAAGAAAGCTGCTATTGTAAGCCAGCCGCCTTCAGGCGGCTGTGTGTTGAAACCAGTGCCTACGGTTGATGTTGGGTAACTTGGTTATCCAGCCGCCTTCAGGCGGCTGTGTGTTGAAACATTCTGAATTGCTGCTTGTTCAATATTGATACGGCCAGCCGCCTTCAGGCGGCTGTGTGTTGAAACATTTTATTCATACTTAATCCTACATGGTTAGTTAGCCAGCCGCCTTCAGGCGGCTGTGTGTTGAAACATGCGGTAGAGCAGATACATGGCGATGGCGGGGCCCAGCCGCCTTCAGGCGGCTGTGTGTTGAAACAATCCGTATCAAAAACGGTTTGGAAATTTATCAGCCAGCCGCCTTCAGGCGGCTGTGTGTTGAAACTTACAGCAAGTCCATTTATTTTCTTGAGTTTTACCAGCCGCCTTCAGGCGGCTGTGTGTTGAAACTTGACGGGGCTGGTTTCGTCCAGCGAAGCAAGCCCCAGCCGCCTTCAGGCGGCTGTGTGTTGAAACACAACATCATCCGTTTTTTCCTGCCATTCCTGCCACCAGCCGCCTTCAGGCGGCTGTGTGTTGAAACCAAAATGCGGAAAACTACTATGCTACCCTGCTGCACCAGCCGCCTTCAGGCGGCTGTGTGTTGAAACAAAAAATCTCTTGCACCAAAACAAACCGTCCCCAGCCGCCTTCAGGCGGCTGTGTGTTGAAACTCTTTTTTTAAATAGTACCTTACAAATTTGTTATCCAGCCGCCTTCAGGCGGCTGTGTGTTGAAACCAACATCAAACAAATCCGCTCACTGTACTATGCGCCCAGCCGCCTTCAGGCGGCTGTGTGTTGAAACAAACTACATCGCCCTGAAAAGTTACTTAGTGGGAAACCCAGCCGCCTTCAGGCGGCTGTGTGTTGAAACAATCATTTTTGCTCTCCCTGTCGCCCGTAGGCGCCAGCCGCCTTCAGGCGGCTGTGTGTTGAAACAAAGCTGGATAAGTGAAGAGCAATCTCAAGAGTTAGCCCAGCCGCCTTCAGGCGGCTGTGTGTTGAAACTTTTTTCTGTTGAACGAAACAAAGCCCTGTGGATCCAGCCGCCTTCAGGCGGCTGTGTGTTGAAACTGAAATCTTCCATCAGAAACGAAAAAAACAAAAGCCAGCCGCCTTCAGGCGGCTGTGTGTTGAAACCACTTGGCTTTTTAGTTGACTGATTTGTTGGATACCCAGCCGCCTTCAGGCGGCTGTGTGTTGAAACCAGTTAAAGGTAAGCAGGTAGTTGAAAAAGGAAAGCCAGCCGCCTTCAGGCGGCTGTGTGTTGAAACCTTGCTGTCAGATTTGATTTTGTAGCGGTAGCCCCCAGCCGCCTTCAGGCGGCTGTGTGTTGAAACTGTTGTTTCGGTTTTTTGTTTTTTCCGAACATACCAGCCGCCTTCAGGCGGCTGTGTGTTGAAACTTCACGTCCCCGTCAACGGTGGCGCAGATTTTGTCCAGCCGCCTTCAGGCGGCTGTGTGTTGAAACGGGTGTTGTAGAAACCTTATAAACGCCGTCGCGCACCCAGCCGCCTTCAGGCGGCTGTGTGTTGAAACATTTGATTATTGCGGGTGTTCATGGTTTCGGTATCCAGCCGCCTTCAGGCGGCTGTGTGTTGAAACAACAGAGAATGTGCAGAACTTTTACAAAATCCAGCCCAGCCGCCTTCAGGCGGCTGTGTGTTGAAACCGCATAGTACAGTGAGCGGATTTGTTTGATGTTGGCCAGCCGCCTTCAGGCGGCTGTGTGTTGAAACAATCGGATAATATCAACCATGCCGATTGTGTTTTCCCAGCCGCCTTCAGGCGGCTGTGTGTTGAAACTAGTAGCTAGTCGGTTGTTTATGCGGTTTATAGCAGCCAGCCGCCTTCAGGCGGCTGTGTGTTGAAACAACTACCTGCTTACCTTTAACTGGAAACCCGTCCCAGCCGCCTTCAGGCGGCTGTGTGTTGAAACACGCTGTTCGGCAGTCGTGCCGTCTGTGATGTTCTCCAGCCGCCTTCAGGCGGCTGTGTGTTGAAACCTTTTAAAATAGTTTCAAATGTTACGATTCCAACCAGCCGCCTTCAGGCGGCTGTGTGTTGAAACCATTTTTAACCGCCTTTTCCATCTCGGCAGCAAAACCCAGCCGCCTTCAGGCGGCTGTGTGTTGAAACTATCGCTTTGCCGTCCTTGATGGCGGCAAGTGCCCCAGCCGCCTTCAGGCGGCTGTGTGTTGAAACGCCTGATTCAGGACGGTATCTCTACCGGCTTGCCAGCCGCCTTCAGGCGGCTGTGTGTTGAAACTATCGCTTTGCCGTCCTTGATGGCGGCAAGTGCCAACCAGCCGCCTTCAGGCGGCTGTGTGTTGAAACCAAATATGCCGCATGATTTTCGACGGTGGCACCCCAGCCGCCTTCAGGCGGCTGTGTGTTGAAACCGCACGGTGCGGGAAGTGGGTTAATAACTACATACCAGCCGCCTTCAGGCGGCTGTGTGTTGAAACTGTTGAGTGAAGAAGACGGTGCTTGGACGCTGAACCAGCCGCCTTCAGGCGGCTGTGTGTTGAAACCATTTAAACAGTCGGACTTTGTGGTTTGATTTTCAGGCCAGCCGCCTTCAGGCGGCTGTGTGTTGAAACAAGAATCTGAACATATTGCCGCCGAAGTGCGCGCCAGCCGCCTTCAGGCGGCTGTGTGTTGAAACATTTTGGCGGCCAAAACAATACGATGTTGTTCGAACCAGCCGCCTTCAGGCGGCTGTGTGTTGAAACTTCCCTATTGCTGTGGCCAGTTTCGTCATTTGTTCCAGCCGCCTTCAGGCGGCTGTGTGTTGAAACAAAAACTCATAAACTTGAAGCAGCAACTAAAAGACCAGCCGCCTTCAGGCGGCTGTGTGTTGAAACCCGCCATCAAGCCTGTTGGGCGCAAACTCTACGAATGGCCAGCCGCCTTCAGGCGGCTGTGTGTTGAAACCCGCAGCTCGTACGAAACATGACGAACGCGGGCCCAGCCGCCTTCAGGCGGCTGTGTGTTGAAACCCGCCGGAGCGATCCAAATTTTTTATATCGCAGGCCAGCCGCCTTCAGGCGGCTGTGTGTTGAAACGGAACAAGACCTACAACCTCACCGCCCTACGCGACGCCAGCCGCCTTCAGGCGGCTGTGTGTTGAAACTATTAGGATTTATTATAGTACCTACGGTACACCCTCCAGCCGCCTTCAGGCGGCTGTGTGTTGAAACATCTGCGAAGCCACAAGATTTTGCTGCAGGGATTCCAGCCGCCTTCAGGCGGCTGTGTGTTGAAACTAGTAAGTATCTTGGTATTACCTAGTATGTTCCTCCAGCCGCCTTCAGGCGGCTGTGTGTTGAAACGGTGCTTGGTCGTCCAAGAGATTCACCAGTTCTTTCCAGCCGCCTTCAGGCGGCTGTGTGTTGAAACCTACGGGAAATACGGGAAATTGGCGCTAGGGCACCCCAGCCGCCTTCAGGCGGCTGTGTGTTGAAACTGCGACGTAGTCGGGAACGGCGGAACTGCTGGAACCAGCCGCCTTCAGGCGGCTGTGTGTTGAAACATTGCAGAGTTATTTCATCAACGAAATAAGCCGCACCAGCCGCCTTCAGGCGGCTGTGTGTTGAAACATTTTTTGGTTTCCTTGTGTGATTAAACGTCTTTCCAGCCGCCTTCAGGCGGCTGTGTGTTGAAACGGAAGGCGGCGCACGGACAGGGCAGAAAATGGGCGCCAGCCGCCTTCAGGCGGCTGTGTGTTGAAACTGTGGTAAGTTCTAATGCTTTTTAATGTCTCTTCCCAGCCGCCTTCAGGCGGCTGTGTGTTGAAACATATTCGTCCAGACACATATTGCCGTATTCGGCAACCAGCCGCCTTCAGGCGGCTGTGTGTTGAAACCCATTTCTTCAATCGCGCGGTCGCATAATGGAACCAGCCGCCTTCAGGCGGCTGTGTGTTGAAACCACCGCTCCATTCGGGCTTGTTACCACAAATTCACCAGCCGCCTTCAGGCGGCTGTGTGTTGAAACCATCTGCACACATGGCAACAAACTGCTCTGCCGTCCAGCCGCCTTCAGGCGGCTGTGTGTTGAAACACGTTCCTGTTGTTCGGACGGCATGGCAATCCTCCCAGCCGCCTTCAGGCGGCTGTGTGTTGAAACATTTGAATATTCGCCAGTAAGACGAACTGAAAATAACCAGCCGCCTTCAGGCGGCTGTGTGTTGAAACATTAGCCAAGTGAAAGGGGCTTTTTTATGTCAGCCCAGCCGCCTTCAGGCGGCTGTGTGTTGAAACTTTTTAAACTTTTGATGCTGGCTTGCTGATTTACCAGCCGCCTTCAGGCGGCTGTGTGTTGAAACCCTTGCAAATCCTCTTCGGAATAGCGCTGAGGGTCCAGCCGCCTTCAGGCGGCTGTGTGTTGAAACTGAATCTCTGCAGAACTAGCGCTATTATCAGGTACCCAGCCGCCTTCAGGCGGCTGTGTGTTGAAACTTATCATGCAAGCAAAAATCCAAACAAAACAAGTCCAGCCGCCTTCAGGCGGCTGTGTGTTGAAACATGCTCAAGGCGGACGGCTAGTTCGCGCAAAGTCCCCAGCCGCCTTCAGGCGGCTGTGTGTTGAAACTGCGATTAAGCGGTTCAATAGGCTAGTGTCACCGTCCAGCCGCCTTCAGGCGGCTGTGTGTTGAAACCCTTGAGCTTCCCTTGGTCCAAAACGGTAAGTTCCCCAGCCGCCTTCAGGCGGCTGTGTGTTGAAACCGGTAATAATACAGGTAATACAAGGGTACTTAGCCAGCCGCCTTCAGGCGGCTGTGTGTTGAAACTGCTTGCTGCAGACACTTGGGATAGTCCACTCGGCCCAGCCGCCTTCAGGCGGCTGTGTGTTGAAACCAGCGAAATCATACCGACACCGAATAAAGGACAGCCAGCCGCCTTCAGGCGGCTGTGTGTTGAAACCCGCTATGTCCGCGTATATGAAAAAGGCCGACAGCCAGCCGCCTTCAGGCGGCTGTGTGTTGAAACTTTAACAGTTTGTCGGAATGAAGGGCTTTCGGTCCCAGCCGCCTTCAGGCGGCTGTGTGTTGAAACTCAAATTCATGCCGACTTCGACATTGAGATGCTTCCAGCCGCCTTCAGGCGGCTGTGTGTTGAAACCAATCGTCGCCACGGTATTTGTCGTCAACCTAACCAGCCGCCTTCAGGCGGCTGTGTGTTGAAACAGGAAGACTACCTTTATACCAACCACTACAAGTTCCCAGCCGCCTTCAGGCGGCTGTGTGTTGAAACTTTAAGTTACGTCAGCTTTTAAACTATAAAAAAACCAGCCGCCTTCAGGCGGCTGTGTGTTGAAACTTTAATCCATTCCAACTCTTGCATTTTTTCGTTCCCAGCCGCCTTCAGGCGGCTGTGTGTTGAAACTCTAAAGTAGCGAATTGCGAGCCGCCCGCAGGCAACCAGCCGCCTTCAGGCGGCTGTGTGTTGAAACGCCGAAACGGTAATATTTCATGCTGTCGCACTGCCCAGCCGCCTTCAGGCGGCTGTGTGTTGAAACCGCATACCGAGACCGAATACATTATCATGAATACCAGCCGCCTTCAGGCGGCTGTGTGTTGAAACTCGTATCACTCGAATCATTTGTATATCTATATACCCAGCCGCCTTCAGGCGGCTGTGTGTTGAAACTGAATATCGTCCAATAAAATATTTCGAGCTAGTCCCAGCCGCCTTCAGGCGGCTGTGTGTTGAAACTTTGTACCGACAGAATGGGCATACTGAACCGCCGCCAGCCGCCTTCAGGCGGCTGTGTGTTGAAACAAGCTCCACGCGCTCGAACTTTTGAACAAACTCTTCCAGCCGCCTTCAGGCGGCTGTGTGTTGAAACTCATAGGTATCTGTCGCAATATCCAATGCTTCAGCGGCCAGCCGCCTTCAGGCGGCTGTGTGTTGAAACACACACGAAGCGGCGACAAACGACGTGATGACCCGCCAGCCGCCTTCAGGCGGCTGTGTGTTGAAACAGGCTACGGGTGCGGTCTGAACCATAGCAAAAGCCAGCCGCCTTCAGGCGGCTGTGTGTTGAAACTTAAGTAAATGCGTCCGCCCGAAAATAACCCGTGTCCAGCCGCCTTCAGGCGGCTGTGTGTTGAAACCTCGCATAACTGCTTGCCGCCCCTGTAATTTGGGACCAGCCGCCTTCAGGCGGCTGTGTGTTGAAACTCGCCGAATATGAACAGACCGAACGTTGGAACGGTCAGCCGCCTTCAGGCGGCTGTGTGTTGAAACCTATATTTTATTTGTTTGCCATCGTAAACCATCTCCCAGCCGCCTTCAGGCGGCTGTGTGTTGAAACTTTTTGAGCACGGGTTTCCATTTCTAGCCCTTAGCCAGCCGCCTTCAGGCGGCTGTGTGTTGAAACTATTTGGAGATAAGAAATGCAAGAATTGGAATGGCCAGCCGCCTTCAGGCGGCTGTGTGTTGAAACAATCAACATAATCCTAACTTTCGTAACGGTTGCAGCCAGCCGCCTTCAGGCGGCTGTGTGTTGAAACATGACGAAGTGCAGGCAGCCAAAAACAGTAAGAACCAGCCGCCTTCAGGCGGCTGTGTGTTGAAACAATATCCCACGCATCATCTAAATCCCATGCGCTTCCAGCCGCCTTCAGGCGGCTGTGTGTTGAAACTAAAAAGAAAACCTATATCAAATAATAAATTATCCCAGCCGCCTTCAGGCGGCTGTGTGTTGAAACTTGATAAGCTCTTTGACGACGTTCGCGCGGTCGGCCAGCCGCCTTCAGGCGGCTGTGTGTTGAAACTGTACGATTACAGTACTTACTGGTAAACGCTCTAACCAGCCGCCTTCAGGCGGCTGTGTGTTGAAACTTAGTACCTACCTTAGTACTCTAGGTAAGTTAACCAGCCGCCTTCAGGCGGCTGTGTGTTGAAACCCTTGAGTACCGCCTGCATGCTGTATGCACGGTCCCAGCCGCCTTCAGGCGGCTGTGTGTTGAAACTTTTTTTCGTTGTATGTTGGATTTTGGCGGTAGAACCAGCCGCCTTCAGGCGGCTGTGTGTTGAAACATCTTCGGCACGGTAGGCATGTTCGGCAGCTTTGCCCAGCCGCCTTCAGGCGGCTGTGTGTTGAAACGACATTGATATGTCCGATTTTGTCGGGGGCGTCAGCCAGCCGCCTTCAGGCGGCTGTGTGTTGAAACATGCAAAGACAGCAGCGCGCCCACCTGCTCCGCCCAGCCGCCTTCAGGCGGCTGTGTGTTGAAACAGCCGTATCGGCAAGTGAGCCTGTATCAAACGGACCAGCCGCCTTCAGGCGGCTGTGTGTTGAAACGGGCGGTAAAGTGAAGTCATGCCGCCGTCTGTTTGCCAGCCGCCTTCAGGCAGCTATATATCAGTACAACTCAGAGATTTCTTACAACAAAGGTCGTCTGAAAACCTTATCAATCGGTTTTCAGACGACCTTTTTCAGCCATCAACATAAGCCCGATACTTTGGAATAGGCTATGGGCATCAGACAGATAGGTCAGCCGATTCGGGCATCAGAATTTCACACCTTTATGCAAGGCTACGATGCCTGCGCTCATATTATGATAATCAACGCTGTCGAAACCGGCATCCAGCATCATTTGTTTCAATGTTTCCTGATCGGGGTGCATGCGGATGGATTCTGCCAGATATTGATAGCTGTCTGCGTCTTTGGCAATGAGTTTGCCCATGACCGGCAGCAGTTTGAAGGAATACAAATCGTATGCGCCTTCCAGTGGTTTGTAGACTTTGGAAAATTCCAACACCAAGAGCGTTCCGCCCGGTTTGAGCACACGGTACATTTCTTTGAGCGCAGCATCTTTGTGGGTCATGTTGCGCAAACCGAAAGCAACGGAAACCAGATTGAAATAGTTGTCGGGAAACGGCAATTTTTCGGCATCGGCCAGCGATACGGGCAGAATCAAACCTTCATTCAGCAGTCTGTCTCTGCCCACTGTCAGCATGGATGAGTTGATGTCGGTCAGCCACACTTCGCCCTCTTTGCCCACACGCTTGGCCCAGCCGCGCGACAGGTCGCCGGTACCGCCGGCGATATCCAGCACTTTATCGCCCTTTTTCAGACGGGCGGTATTGATGGTGAAATGTTTCCAAACGCGGTGCAGGCCGGCAGACATGACATCGTTCATGATGTCGTAGTTTTTGGCTACGGAATGGAACACTTCGGCCACTTTACCTGCCTTTTCTTCTTCGTTTACGGTAGTGAAACCGAAATGGGTTTTGTGGTCGCTCATAGAGGTGCTTTCCTAAAATAATCTGAAATCAATATGGTTCAAACGGTATTTCGATTTTCAGACGACCTTGCTCTAGGGGTCGTCTGAAAGTTTAATCATTGAGAGGCAAACCTGTCTTTCAATTTGTCCATGGCTACGCCGAATGCTGAAATTTCATCTCAGAAGGTGATGGCATTTTTATCGTCATTCACGATATGCTTTTTGCGGACCTGCTTGGTATAGTCTATCAAATGGATGGCTAAATAATCTTTTTTATTCAGATAGCAGCGCAACTTGCCCCCGTGTAGTGGCATTGTACCCTCAAGACCGTATCTTTCCAGCCGATTTTGTTTGACATCCGACAGGCTGATATATTTTTTCAAGCGAGGAACAGAGCATGCTTTGCCGACATCCTGCTGTCCGTCACAATGCCGCTTCAAAAAGAACAAACACGCTCAGTAATCAATGATGCCCGCCACAACCGCCGCTGCCGCAGGAATGTTTTTACCGGCAACAAGGTCGGCGGCACTCGGTATTCGGGAGGCTCCGGCTTCTTTTAACCTGCGGAGATAATCCTGCCAAAGCGCATCATAATCGTAAGCCAATTTGTAAAGATAAGCCCAGTCATACAAACCGCTATTATGGCCGTCTGAAAAAGTAATTTTGAGCGCATACTGACCGACAGGGTCCAAATCAGAAATCGTGACTTCCGCTTTACCTGTCTGCAAGACATCTTGTCCCGCACCATGTCCGCGCACTTCGGCACTGGGAGAGTAAACGCGGAGAAATTCGGCAGGAAGGGTTTTGCGTTCGCCGCGATAAACCAAAACCAAAGCCGAGCGGTCATGTTGCAAACGGATTTCTTCAGGAATGTTGTTATCAACTTGATTCATGTCATACCCCCATTTTCTTTCGCAGCACCGCTACCCAGATTGAAAAAACGCCGCCTAAAAACGCAAACAGCAAGATTAAAATGAGCGCAAAACGGGTCAGCGCAATCCGCATCGACATATCCAAGCCCAAATCAAACACTGCCAAAACCACATATATCAGGAAAGAAAGCATCATCAGTCCGATACAGATAAAGGCGTAAAGCGTATGGGCGGCAATTTTCGGATGGCAGATCATTGTTTGAGAAACAAGAAATAAATTTCCGCTATTCTAACAGTTTTACGGTTCATCCAAACAATAAAGTATCTTGCCCTACCCTGCTTTGTCTTGTTGCGTATGAAAGAAGGTCGTCTGAAAACCTGTTTGAGTTTCAGACGACCTTGATTGCTATTGCCAGATATAAAGTAAGACCGCCTTATCGTTTTCTTCTTTCGGTGTTAACCGAACATCATCGCCTTTGTCTCCGGTAACCCGTACCACCATACCGCCGATCTGACGCTCCATGACTTCGAGTTTCGCTTTGCCGCGTTGGCGGTAAACATACTCCTCGCATTCCCGCTGACACCAAAAATCCTTCCAATGAATGAAATATTTCTTACCCGATTCAACTGCCAATTTTTCGCCGCCTTTAACGATAAAGTAAGGATAATCAGGTTTTTTCGTTCGGAAAGTCCATTCGGCTTTTTCAGATTTGCCATTGCGCTCATACTCGAATACGGCACGATACGCGGTATCGTATTCCAAAGGCGACAGGGGAAATAAGGCAAATTGACGATCGGAAAACGTTTGATTCGGATCGTTGCTTGCCGTCAACACCTTGACCTTCTCTATCTCGGATTTGCCCTGATAAAGCTTGAACGACCGCATTTTGATTTTTCCGGCAGATTCCGAAAAAGCGATGCTGACCGGGTTGCCGGTAAATTCGTAACCCGGCATGGGATTGGGGTGTTCGCCGTGAAAATCCGGCATGGCAAAATCACCTTGCGGATAAACGACATATAAGAACTCGCGTTGCGCCTTGACTTCGTCCGCATAAACAATGGCATTGTTGTTGCAGGCATTTTGATAATAACGCCGCCCCGGTTCAGGATAAACCCTGCCTAAACCGCAATAAAAATTAAACTGATGATTTCCCTGATTGATGGCGACCGATATCCGCCCATCACGATGCTCAAATGCCGCACCGGCTTCATCAATGCCTTGTTCCAACAGAGAGAAACGGTGATAAATAGCGGTCATCAAACCGTCAATCTGCTGCTGAACCGGCAAATTGGTATCCATATCTTCAGGATACGGATAAAAACCGGTGGTGATATTTTCATGTACGCCATCATAAAGATAACCGACCTTGCGGGCGCGTTCATTCGGGCGGTAACCGGTAAAAAACGGATTGCTGCGATGACGTTCGTCATGACCGTCTTCAGGGTTCTGCAACAAATAACGCGCATGATTGCGGGCGGACTTTTCTAAAACCGACGAATGCGCCAAAGTCGGCAACCCCGCGCCTGCACGCAAAAAATTCAGGTAAGCCAATCCGCCGAATGAAGACACGGAAGACCTGTCATGCGGCGACTCAGCATGAATCAGCTCGTCCTGAGAAATTCTATGGTTTTGCTGATAATAAAAAAAACCGAAAGCCGCAGCCAACAGCGCAAGCCAGAAAATGAGATTTTTCATATTGTTATAAATAGATAGTGGATTAAATTTAAATCAGGATAAGGCGACGAAGCCGCAGACAGTACAGAT
>ERZ1674236.84-NODE-84-length-26261-cov-7.201023_pt1 | contig 26261 bp, 24 predicted proteins | sample MGYA00581210_ERZ1674236 | MGnify/ENA primary metagenome ERZ1674236 (study PRJEB41354, sample SAMEA4873328) | human saliva metagenome | biome: human-associated habitat [ENVO:00009003]; feature: mouth environment [ENVO:08000002]; material: saliva material...
AGGCGCGAGCATCCGAAGTCGTTGTGCATGGGTTCCATGGTAGGAGCAGGGGCGGCGGCGCGCTGGAAGACGTGCGAGTATTGACGCATGACTGAATCCCCGCGCGCGGACCTGAACAAGGATCCCAAAGAGATCGCCTCGATGTTTGACTCCCTCGCCTCGCGATACGACGTGATGGATGCGCTGATGACGGGCGGTTTGGACAGGGTGTGGATGACCGCCCTGCGTAAGGCTGTCGCCCCCCACCCCGGCGAACGCATCCTCGACCTGGCGGCCGGCACCGGCGCGTCGTCGGCCGCGCTGTCCAAGGGCGGTGCCGAGGTCGTCGCCTGCGACCTGTCCGAAGGCATGATCGAGGTCGGCCGTGAGCGCCACCCCGAGATCGAATTCGTGCACGGCAACGCCATGGACCTGGACTTCGAGGACGGCTCCTTCGATGCGGTCACCATCTCGTGGGGCCTGCGCAACATCCCGGATCCGCAGCTCGCGCTGCGCGAGATGGCGCGCGTCGTGCGCCCGCGCGGCCGCCTCGTGGTCCTGGAGTTCTCCACCCCGCCCTCGCGCGTCTTCCGCGGCATGTACAACGTCTACCAGTCGACCGTCATGCCGGCGATCGCGCGCCTGGTCTCCACGAACGACGGCGCCTACGACTACCTGGTTGAGTCGATTCGCGCGTGGCCGGCCCAGGAGGAGCTGGGCCGCATGATCGCCGCCAATGGCTGGAGCGAGGTCGAGTACCGCAACCTCACCGGCGGCATCGCCTGCATGCACCGTGCGGTCAAGCCGCTGCCGTAATCGCTGACACGACGAGGCCGGGGCAAGACCTCGCGATTGCCTGTGTTCTCGGGTGTCTGGACTGATTGTGAAGTTGTTGCGCGTGGGCCTAGACTAGGTCAGGTAAGTGAATCCTGACCGGCGGTGTTGTTCGGTTGCTGACAGGAGGATGAGTATGAGTGCTGATTACGGTTTCGATGAAGAGCAACACGCTCAAACGAACGGTGATATGGATGAGGGGGGGCGCGGTCTCACCCAGTCGAATGATGCTGCCGGTTCGCTGAATCGCGCCCAAACCGCAACCCGTTGGACCGACGAGCAAGGCGCGCAGGATTTTCGCAATAGTGCAGTGCGGTTCTTTGACTCTGTTGACGAGATGCTTGCCGATGAGCGCGCTATCTTCGATACCTTTCAGATGAACCTGGCGGATGCTGTTCGTGAAGCCGTCAACAGCGAGGAAGCAAACGCGTCGGTTCTCGAAGCAATCAAACGAGCGCTTCAGTCCGATCCTTCGGTCGCTGTTGCCTCCTCTACTGCTGGAACGACGAGTGCGCCTTCCGCAGCCCCGAGCACGCAGCCCGATGATGCGCCTACCGCAGCCGGCGCAATGCCCGAGTTCTGAGAATCAAAGGACAACACATGGTTTCTTCGCCGATGTACGATCGCGTCATGACTTTTGCCGCGCAAGCGGAACACAATGCAGAATTGCATTCCTGGGATAGCGAACATAAGCGTGTCATTGACGGCTTCGATCAGGCGATCGAGCGGGTGCAGCATTTCCAACAGCATCAGGGGTTTACAGGAAAGACTGGAGAAGCCCTCAAGGCGTGGGCAGATCAGACTGTTGCACGTCTGGAAGCGAAGCGCTCCTACTACATGGGTGGGATTGCTCGCTATGTTGCTGCTCGTCAGGCTATCGCACAGGCCGCCGCTGACGCGCGTCGTCTGTCGCCGACACTCATCGATTCAAAAACGGCTGCAATGCGCGATGCCGCGAAGGTGGTACTGCCCTATACGCCCGCTATTGGCGTCGTGACGGGAGGACTGCCAGGACTGGTTGCGAACACTGTGTTGTCGACTGGCGCGGCGTATGTTGATGGCGTCGAGGCGCAGGCGAACGCCATGCGTGAGGCGGCTGCGACCGAGATTCTTGAGCGCCTGAACGGTGGTTTGAATGAGCTCAGTGCGGGGGTTAATTCGCTGACACACAATGGTGTGAAGACGGGAGCTGGATATCAGAACATTGACCTTCCGCTTCCAACGCAAACGCAAGAAAACCTCAATCGTGGGTACGTGCAGTATTCGCCACATGACCCGGGGATCTACGGTCGTAGTGCTGACGATGACTACGGACGTGCGGCCCTGCGCTCAGATGAGTCTCTTTATCCGGATGGGTACGCCGATCCGGAGACTGACGAGTTTGCCCGCCACCGCGCGTTGGCAACACAGCAAGTCTCCAAGCGATACCTGCCGCCCGATATGGATGGCTCCTACGATCGTCCCATCACGAACCCGCAGGACCTGATGGGCATGGACCTCATGCACACGAGGGTGGACGCGCATCACCACCGAAACGGAGTTGTGTGGGGCGGTCACGTTCCCGCTAATCCCACCGACATCGATCACCCACTGTGGCGTATTAATGGAGGACCCGCTGCTGATAACGGTTCTGCCGGGCGCCTCGCCGGTCTCGGCGCGCTTGGAGCCGGTGCCCTTGGCGTGCGCGGGGCTGCGCGCATGGGCGCGGGATCTTTTGGCGGTTCGGGAGCAGTTTCTGTGACTCCTGGGACATATAGCGGCAAGGGGTTTGGAACGTATGGTGCACCCTCGCAGGCGGGAGGCGGAAACGCAGCTGGAACCGGTGTGAGTGGAACGACTGGTGCTCCTGGAGCGGCAGGCGCTTCTAGTGCTCAAGGTGGTGCTTCCGGTGCAGGCCGAGGGTCTTTCATGGGCAGCGGCATGGGAGCAGGTGCGGGTGGTTCGAAGGACGAGAAGAAAGCCAGGAGACGCAAGTATCAGCCGTACAGGTACCTGGACGATGATCCCGATGCTCTGCCCGAAGGCTACGTGAATCCCCTGTCTCAGACCTACGGATCGGACAAGGACCTGGCTCCCGCGAAGCGCGAGGATGACGGATGGGACCCGCGCCAATGGTGACTCTTAACCGTCAGATGTTGCGTGTGTCCCTCGCCGTTGTCTGCGCGTCCGCTTGTGCCCTGGGGCTCGCAGTAGTTCCCGCTGCGCCGGCACGTGCCGCCGACACGATCACTGCCGCTGACCAACCCTACTTTTCCTACTACCACCTCGACCAAGCGAGAGCTAAAGGCTACACGGGTCAAGGCGTCACAATTGCAATGATTGATGGGCCAGTTGACACATCGCGACCAGAACTCGCTGGTGCCACGGTCCTTGATAAGAGTCCTTGCCAGATCAAACCTGACGACGATAGTCGGCGTCACGGGACCGAGGTCGCTTCAATTCTCGTCGCGCGTGACTACGGGGTTGTTCCTCAAGCTACTCTGTACAGTTATCAGACTGTTAGCGGAACCTCGGTGCCAGATCCGTCATGTCAAGATACAAGTGTTTACACGCACGCTTCTTTGATCAATCATGCGATTAATGACGGTGCAAGCATTGTCAGCATTTCTATCTCGTCCCAAGACCGAGCAGCATCTCTGAAATGGGCTTTAGCTCGTGCTGCCGCATCGGGGACGATCGTCGTTGCCGGCATCGGTAATACAGCTAACGCAAATGATGAGGGAAGCCTGTCTTTTTGGTCTGGAGTGGTTGGTGTTTCCGCAGTTGACATCAACGGTGCGCGAGCGGACTACTCATCATGGGGCTCATCCGTCACCACGGCAGCCGTTGGTGGCCCTATCAAGGCGTATGACTACGGGACTGCGCAGATTATACAGACTGTCGGAACATCCATTTCCACCCCCATCGTCGCCGGCTTCCTGGCTCTCGCCCGCCAAAAGTGGCCCGATGCGACATCGAACCAGCTGCTGCAACTCCTGGTGCACACGACCGTGAACCCGGACGGCGGCTGGAATCAGTACACCGGCTACGGCGTCGCGAGCCCCGCAACAATGATGAATACCGATCCCAGTCAATACCCCGACGTCAACCCCCTCGCGGACAAGGGAGGCGGCTCCAGCCCGACCCCCGAGGAGATCGCGCAGTACGTCGACGGCATCGTCCCACCGGCGGAAATCGTCTTTGACAACTCCTACACATACCGCGGATTGGACGAATCCGTCCTCGGTGCAACCACAAACCCGTACCCGACACACCTCGGTACGAGCCCGCGCTACCACGCAAAGTAGAAGAAACCTCGACAAACACAGTGAGAGGCCGGGACCCCACACAAGGGGTCCGGCCTCTCGCGTTGGGCGCGGAAGGCGCAGCCGCGTCGACTGGCGGGGCTGGGGCGGCGCGCACCCACGTGCGCGTGAGGCGCGCGCCTTGCTCCGGCCTCGTCGTTAGTTATTCGGCGCGCGGCCCCGGGTGAGCTTCCCCAGTTCCAGGTAGCCGGGCAGCGGCTTGTTCATGGCCTTGTTCGCGAAGGCGACGCGCGCCGCCCGGGAGCGGATTGACGACGCGGAACGCGGCCGTCAGCTCTTGCGCGGAGTCGTTCGACCGGAACTTCTCGGGCAGCGGCAGTCGCGCGGTCACCTTCCCTGTCTGGTCCGGGAGGATCGAGGGCAGGGTGGACTCGATGGTCTGGCTGGTCACGATCTCATTGTTCTCATCGACGAGGATGACATCGAGCGGCCACGTCGCATAGAACGGGGCGACGCCCGTGTTCTTGATCTCCGCGACCACGGTGGCCTTCACCTGGTTGTACGTCACCGACGTGCGGGTCTCCTGCAGCGTGTAGCCCATGGCGGCGCTCGTGGCCTTGGCGCGCGTCAGCTCGTCGCCGCTGGGGGAGTGCTGCCAGGCATCCCCCTCGCCCTGCTTCTTCAGCTTGGGGATGAAGTGCCAGCTGGTCCCCTCCAGGGTCGCGTAGCCGAGGGAATCATCGTAGTAGCCCATGCCGTGAGTCTTCGTGGCAGCGGTGGGGTAGCGGCTCGTGTCCGTGCCTGCGTCGATCAGGTATTGGGGCATCCCGGTCTTTTTGCCGGGTGTATCCAGGGTAAAACGGATGACGGCCTGGTGACCGCGAGAGGCGATCGCGTCCAGGAGGGCGTCAACCTTCGTGAGGTCGTAGGTGTCGTGTCCGGTGACGAGGTGTTCACGGGGAAGGGTGCCCATTCCAGTGTGTAGGGCATCGTGCCCTGTGCGAGCACGGGTGTGTCGCCGGCGGCGTGCGCCCACGGCATGAAGCCCTTCATCGGGTTTGAGACCGGGGCTGGCGCTTCCTTGAGCGTCGTCCACTGGGCGGTGGCGGCCGACGACGCCCTGGCCGACAGGGTGGCACCCACCAGTCCTGCGGTCGCCGCGAGAGCGATGGCGATGCGAGTAAATGTTCTTATCGCGAGGGTCCTCTCAGTCATAAGTGCTGCGGCTGGGGACGTGATGCGGCGTGGGCGCGTCGCGTGGAGTCTGCGTGTGCGACGGTGCAGTGACGTGCGAGCGAGGACTCCACGGCTGTCAAGTGAATCATGTTGTCATCAATGCGTGCAATATTACGGAAAAGTGTGTCGGTAAGTGGTTTTATGACAAGTGTATGTGTGTGGGTGTGTGGGCTGTGTGTTGCGGCTGATGTGAGGGGGTTTGTCGAGGCTATTTGTTAAGGGTCTTGCATAAGTGGGGTGATTGAGCGCATAATGGTTGCGTCAAGGAAGACCTCCCGCCCAAAAGGAGAACCCATGAACGCGCCATTACGCGTCGGTGTTGTCGGACTTGGGGCCCGATCATCAATCGCTCACCACCTCGCGTCGGTCACCCACCCTGCAGTCCTCGTCGGAGGATGCGACCCCAACCCCGCAATGCGGGAGCGCGCGACGCGCACACTCGGGGAGGGGCAGTGGGTGGCCACGCTCGAAGAGCTCCTCGGTCTGTCGATCGACGCCGCCATTGTCACCAGCCCCGACGACACCCACGAGGATGTCACCTGCTCGCTGCTCGAGGCAGGGGTCGCGGTCTTCCTCGAAAAGCCGATCGCCATCACGATCGAAGGAGCCGACCGAGTCCTGGAGACCGCGTACCGGACATGCACGCCCCTGTACGTCGGCCACAACATGCGCCACATGGACGTGGTGCGCACGCTGCGCCGCGTCATCCAGGAGGGGCGCATCGGCGAGGTGAAAGCGATCTGGTGCCGCCACTTCGTCGGCAACGGAGGCGACTACTACTTCAAAGACTGGCACGCGGATCGCAGCCGCACGACGGGCCTCCTTCTGCAAAAGGCAGCGCACGACATCGACGTCATGAACTGGCTGTCCGACTCGGTGCCCACCCGCGTCGTCGCAATGGGAGACCTGATGGTCTACGGGGCGCTCGCGGACCGCAGTGGCCAGAGCGACGAAGCGGTCATGGAGGACTGGTTCTCCTTCGATAACTGGCCGCCCGAGACGCAGACCGGATTGAACCCCGTCATCGACGTCGAAGACCTCTCCATGCTGCTAGCGCGCCAGGAAAACGGCGTCATGATCTCCTACGAACAGTGCCACTTCACCCCGGATTACTGGCGTAACTACACCGTCATCGGCACGCGCGGCCGAGCCGAAAACTTCGGCGACGGCGAAGGCGGGAGCGTTCGCGTGTGGGCGCATCGCAGCGGCTACGAGCCCGTTCCCGACCTCGAGATCCCCCTGCGCGGGGACGCGGGTGGCCACGGCGACGCCGACGTGAACACCATGGACGAGTTCATCCGTTTCGTCGTCAACGGTGACGTCACGGACACGACGCCTCTCGGCGCGCGCGAGGCAGTCGCCGCCGGAGTGGCCGCCACGACCTCGCTCAGGGGCGGAAACGTCCCCGTGGACGTGCCTCGAGTCCGCCCTGAGATCGCCGAGTATTTCAACCGAAACCAGCTGCGATAGTGCCCCCATTCCTCAGTCATTCCACACACCAGGAGAACAACAATGTCGTGTACTCACGATGAAATCGTCAGCCAGCCCGACCTGTGGCGCCGCGTCGCCGAGCTTTCCACGGACCCGCTGCCAGCCGACGGCGAGCACATCGCCGTCGTTGGATGCGGCACCTCGTGGTTCATCGCGCAGGCCTACACCGTGTACCGCGAGCGGGCGGGCAAGGGTGCGGGAGACGCCTACACCGCCACCGAGTTCCCGTGGGGACGCACGTTCGATCGGGTCATCTGCCTGTCGCGCTCCGGCACGACGACGGAGATCATCCAGGTCATGAAGCGCCTGCACGAGGAGGGCCGTCCCGCGCTCCTCATCACTGCGGTGGCGGGCGGCCCTGCCGCCGAGTACGCCAGCGAGGAGGTCGTCCTCGACTTCGCCGACGAGACCTCCGTGGTCCAGACCCGATTCGCGACGAGTGCCCTGCAGTACTTCCTCGGCTCCCTCGGACACGACGTCGGGGCCTCGGCCGCCGACGCTGAGCGAGCGCTGGCGATGGAGATTCCTTCGCGCTGGGTCGACGCGGATCAGATTTCCTTCCTCGGCACGGGATGGACGATCGGACTGGCCGCGGAAGCCGGACTCAAGCTGCGTGAGGCCTCGCAGTCGTGGACCGAGGTCTACCCCGCGATGGAATACCGCCACGGCCCCATATCGATCGCCCAGCCCGGACGCCTCACCTGGGTCTTCGGCCCGGTCCCGGACGGCCTCGCCGAGCAGGTCCACGAGACGGGCGCGGAGCTCGTCACATTCGACGGGTGCCCGATCGCTCACCTGGTCCTCGCTCAGCGCCTAGCCGTCGAATGCGCACTCGCGCGCGGCCTCAACCCCGATACGCCCCGCAACCTCACCCGATCCGTCATCCTGCCGTGAACACGCTGGGAGTCGGAGTCGACGTCGGCGGAACCACCATCAAGGCGGTTCTCGCCGGCGATGACGGGGTTGTGCGCGAGCGCGTCGATCCGGCACCGACCCCGCACACCGGGGCCGAGGACGTTGCCCGGGTGGTCGCGTCCACGGCGAAGCCCCTCCTGGCACTCGCGGGTCCGGGGGCCGCCCTGGGAGTGTGCGTGCCGGGGATCGTCGATGAGGAACGAGGCATGGGTGTCTTCTCCGCCAACCTCGGCTGGCGTCGCGCGCCCCTGCGTGACCTTATCGCCCACCTGTGCGGGTGCCCCGTCGCCTTCGGGCACGACGTGCGCTCGGGGGCCCTCGCCGAGGCCCGCTGGGGCGTGGGCGTCCCCGACTGCCTCTACGTGGCAGTGGGGACAGGGATCGCCTCGGGCCTGGTACTCGGCGGCCACCTGTCCCCGTCGCGCCCGTGGACGGGTGAGATTGGGCAGGTCGGTGTCGCGCACCCCGCCACCGGAGTGATCGTTCCCCTCGAGTCGGTGTCCTCGGCCTCGGCGATCGCCGGGAGGGCCGCGGACGCTGGTATCGTCCCCGAGGGGGCGGGAGCGTGCGACGTGGAAAACGCGGCCGTCACGGGTAGCCAGGAGGCGGTGCGGATCCTCGACGAGGCGATGGGCGCCCTCGGGCACGTCCTCTCCGTCGTCGCCCACCAGGTCGGATCCATCCCCATCGTCCTGGGCGGTGGGCTGTCGCGCGGAGGAGAACTCATCTACGGGCCGCTGCGCCGGGCGCTCACGCTCGGCTCGATCGTCGCACCCCCGCCCGCGCTGCTGCGCGCCCGCCTCGGGGCCGACTCGCAGGCCCTCGGTGCGGTCGCGCTCTCCCTCGAACTCGAGGAGGTGTACGCATGATCTACACCGTGACCCCCAACCCCGCGCTGGACATCACCTGGGGCGTGCCCGGGTGGGAACGCGGATCCACGACGCGCGTCACCGACATCATGGAGAGCCCCGGCGGGAAAGGCCTCAACGTTGCCCGAGTGGCGGACCAGCTTGGTGCCTCGGCGTGTGCCCTGGGTCCCCTCGGCGGTGCGACCGGAGAACGGGTTCGCGAGCTCTTCGCGAGCCTCGCACCTCGGGTGCAGACCCGCTGGGTAGCCTCCCCGGTCCCCACGCGCAGGTCCTTGGCCCTCGTCGATGAGCAGGTGTCGATCTTCAACGAGGCCGGGCAGGCCCCTCCGCGTGAAGTGTGGTCCCGCTGCGCCGAGTTCCTCGCCTCCGTGCTCACGCCCGGCGATGTCTGCGCGATCTGCGGGTCACTCCCGGGAGACAGTTGTGCCAGCGATATCACCCCCATTTTCGAGGCAGCGAAAGCCTCGGGTGCACGCATCATCCTGGACACCTCCGGGACCGCCCTCGTCGACGCCGCCTCGTATGCGGATGTCCTCAAGCCCAACGAACACGAGCTACGGGCCGTCACCGGATGCTCAACCATCGACGAAGGAGCGCGCATGCTCCTGGGACTCGGGGCCTCCTGGGTGTTCGTCTCCCGAGGTGCCGACGGCATGGACCTGTACTCGCACGGCGGATCATGGTACGCCTCGAGTGACCCGACAATCACCGGAAACCCGACCGGGGCAGGCGACGCTGCGGTGGCAGCAATCGCGACGCACCTCGAAGGGCGGTTGCTCATGACCGAAAATGACGGCGTCATGGCGCTCACCGACGCGGTCGCCACCTCGACGGCCGCAGTTGTGCGCCCAACGGCGGGAGAGATCGACATGAGCGTGCGCGCCAGCGTTCTTCAATCCACGGCGCCCGTCCGCCTCTCGCCCTTGCCCATCCACTAACCTCCACCATTTTCAGACCAACGAAAGGAGCGAATAATGCTCGCAGATACCGCAGAACTCGCCCGCGACGCAGCGCAGCGAGGGCAGGGTCTGGCAGCCTTCAACGTCGTTCTGCTGGACCACGCCGAGGCGTTCATCGACGCGGCACAGGAGGCGCAGCTGCCCCTGGTCCTCCAGCTCTCGCAAAACGCTGTGGCGTACCACGGAGGCCGACTCGCACCGATCGGACGGGCGCTCATCGAACTCGCCTCCGAGGCCACCGTCCCCGTCTCCGTCCACCTGGACCACGCCGAATCGACCGACCTGTGCCGCGCAGCCGTCGACCTGGGCTTCACCTCAATCATGTACGACGGCTCCGTCCTGCCCGATGACGTCAACCGGGCGACGACCGCGGCGATGGTCGAGATGGCTCACGCCTCGGGGGTAAGCGTTGAGGCTGAGCTCGGGGAAGTCGGAGGAAAGAACGGCGTCCACGATCCCAAGGCGCGCACGAAGCCCGAGGATGCCGCCCAGTTCGTCGCCGACACGGGTGTCGACCTCCTGGCCGTTGCCGTCGGCTCCTCCCACGCCATGGCCACGCGAGACGCGGTCCTGGACACCGAGCTTATCGCCGCCATCAAGCGTGCCGTCCCCGTCCCCCTCGTCCTGCACGGCTCCTCCGGCGTGCCCGACGACGGAATGGTCGCCGCGATCAACGCGGGAATGACAAAAATCAACGTCTCCACCCACCTCAACGTCGTGTTCACCAGCCGCATCCGCGACATCTTGCTGCACGATCCAGGCCTGGTCGACCCGCGCAAGTACGTCGGCCCCGCAACCGGAATCGTCCGCGACGAGGTGCGCCGCCTCATGGAGCTCTACGCCCCATGGTGCGCAGTCGCCTGACGCAATGCATCAGAAAGGCGGGTGGCCCGGTGGCCACCCGCCTTTCGCGTCGATGTCAGTGCTGCTCGTCGAAGAGTACCTGAGGTCCTCTCAGCGTATCCCCGAGCGTGAGAGCCTCGATGTGGTTGAGGCCTCGGCGCACGGCTCCGAGGACGACGGCCTGGGACCCCAGGTTGGACGTGCGCACATCCGGGACTCGCAGGACCAGCTCCGTGAGGCGCTGCGTGAAAGCATCCATCCACACATCGGCGGAGGCCGAAATGCCGCCGCCTACGATGAGGGCCTCCGGGTCGACCGTGAGGACCAGAGCGGAGGCGCCGACGGCCAGGTTGCGACCAAAGGAGCGCGCGATCTTGATAGCCTCGCGGTCCCCCTCGCGCGCCTGATCGCACACCCACTGGGCGGCCCGGTGCGTCGCGATGTCGGCTGGCAGGCGCGAGTGCGTGAGGAACACTGCCGGAGTGGAACTCCACTTCAGCGCCTTCAGGGCGCCGACCTCGCCGGCAGCCCCTCCCGCGCCCCGGCACACCGTCCCATCGATCATGAAAGACGCGCCGATACGCGCGCCCGCCACGATGTATGCGGCGGATGACAGGTCCTGCGCCTGGCCGGTCCAGGCCTCGGCCGCGAGGGCGCACTTACAGTCGTTCTCGACGAAGACCGCGCAGCCATAACGGTCGCGCAGCTCCCGGGAAATATCGACCGAATCCCACCCGGGCAGGGGAGTGCCGTAGGGGGAACGCCCCTCGGCATCGACGGGACCCGTGAGCGCAACGGAGATGACGGTCAGGCGCTCGCGCACGACGCCCTGACCCTCCAGGATGGAGTCGAGGAGGGCGAGCGCCGCGCCTAAGCGCTGAGGCGCCGGCTCGTCCGGAGACACGTCAGCTCGCGCCGAAGCGAGCGAGGCGCCGATAAGGTTCGTTGCCATCACGTCAATGTGGTTCGCGCCGATGTCCAGACCGACGACCACCCCGGCCTCGGACTGGAAACGATAGCGCTTCGCCGGACGCCCGGTGATCGAGGGAGCCGGGGGCAGCGATGCTACCCAGCCGAGTTCCTCGCAGTCGGCGATCGTTGCGCCCACCGACGTGCGCGACAGTCCGGTCTCCTGAGCAATCTGGCTCACCGTGGCCTCGTCGACGCTGCGTAGATAGTCGAGAATCGCGAGGGAATTGAGCTCACGAATGCGGTCGGGGCCGTGCGTGGCGCTCATGGGTCCTCCTAACCTCGTAGATGTCGACGGGATAACACCCCCAGGGTAGGCCCTTTTGTGCCCGTTTGGAACCTACCCCGGGGGCATGTGCGCAGGTCAGCGCCTGTGAGCGCGCCTGTAGAGGAACGTTCCGGCTCCGGCCATCGCCGCGATGCAGACGAGAGAAGCCAACGTGTTCGTGCCGGTGCGAGCCAGCGAGGTGGTGGGCTGCGTCGCCTGCGGTGCGCTCGCGGCCGCGGGGGCGCTGCTCGGCGCGGGTGACGAGGCCGGATCACTCGGTGCGGCCGTTTCCTGCGGCGTCGGGCTGGGAGCGTTGGTCGCATCCATGCGCTGGACGGCCGTCAGTGTGAGGGCTCCGGGCAGCATCGTGTTCATGTCGCGGTTGGCGAAGAGGACGGGAGCGCCGTTCGGCAGCGGGTTGACGACGCGGATCGTCGCGGTCAGTTCATCGGCCACCGCGCGAGCTCCGCCCCGGGCTGCGGGGACGGTGACGTGCGCCGTGACCGTGCCGGTGGTCCCGGGAGTGATCGACGGCAGCGGGGATTCGACGATCTGGCTGGCGACCGTGGAGCCGACGCCGTCAACCAGGGACACCTCGATCGGCCAGGACGCGTAGAAGGGTGCGACGCCGGTATTCGCGATCTCGACGGAGACGGTGGCGTCATTGCCGGTGATGGAGGCCGCGGCCTTCGTCGCCTGGAGGGTGTAGCCCATTGCGGCGTTCGCCTCCTCGGCGCGCTTCATGTCATCGCCCTGGTATCCAACCGTGAATGCCTTCTCGTTGATGAGCCAGGTGGCGTGCGTGGCCTTGATCGAACCCATCATGTCAAAGTTGCGGCCCTGGGCGCGCTCGGCCTCGGCTCCCGCGCAGTTGAGGGGCTGGGAGAAAATGCATGTCTGCAGCGGCGGGTAGACCTCGCCGCCGATCGGGGCGCTTTGCCACGCGTCCGTCTCGTTCTGGTTCTTCATGTGGGACATGAAGTGCCAGTCGACGTTATCCAGCGTGGAATACGCGAAGGAGTCGTCGTGGTAACCCATGTGGTGTTCCTTCGTCGCAGACGTGGGCAGTCGATACTGCACGAAGGTCTTATCGAAGGCCTTGTCCCACGCGGCGACCAGGCTGGCCCGGAACTCGTCCGAAGGCATCCAGTTCTCGCCCTTGGGGTTATCGGCGCTCTTCTCGCCGTTCATCGGCCACGTGTGGTCCTCTCCCCAGAATCCGATGAGCCCCGCGGTGATGTAGCCGATGCGGGGGTCGCCGTCGTACTTCTTGCCCAGGGCGTCCACGAAGTGCAGGAGCATCTCCTGGACCGCCGGGTCGTTGTAGTCGGGGGAGAAGGAGACGTTGTTGTTGTCGAAAACCGTGTAGCTGCGCGACGTGTCGATGCCCGCGTCGATGAGGTACTGGGGGACGCCGGTGGGGCGCGTGGGGTAGTCGAGATAGAAGCGGATTGCCGACTGATCGCCTCGAGCGGCGATGGCGTCGAGGAGCGCGTCGACCTTCGTGAAGTCGTAGGTGTCGCGCCCGGTCACGACCGCGTTGACGGGGAAGTATGCCCACTCCATCGTGTAGGAGAGTGCGCCGTCGACGGCCTTGGGGGCGGAGCCGTCCTCCGGTGCGAATGGGAAGAAGCCCTTGAGGGGGTTGGCGATCGGCGCGTCGGCCGCTTCGAGCGCCGTCCATTTGACGGTGTCATTCTCTGTCGCCGAGGCCGGCAGGGCCGCGCATGTCAGGCCTGCCGTGGCCGCCAATGCCACGGCGAAACGGGGGAAACGTCTCATCGTTGAGACTCCTTTCGGTGCTGGGACACGCGACACACTAAAGTGTCGCAGTGCACACAGTGAAGCACGTGAGCAGCAACTTTGTCAACGGTCTTGACAAAGTTTGTTAGAGCTGTTTTATAATTACGTGTCGCATCACTGGAGGTGTTCTCGATGACGAGTACAACACTTACAAAAGGGGGCGGAGTTGCTCCCGACCTAGCAGGAACTACAAGCGGTTCCAAGGCCTCGGCCCGCAAGCGTGCGGGTGTCGCCAGCTCGCGTTTCGGCGAGAAGTCTGGCGAGGGGAAAAAGCGTGTGCGCGACGACCGAGTCGCCGCCGCTATCTTCCTCATTCCCACCTTCGTCGGCTTCTTCGTCTTCTACGTCTACCCTGCCCTGCGAGGCCTGTGGTATTCCTTCACCGACTTCAACCTGATCGGGGACGCCCACTACGTCGGCCTCGACAACTACGCGAAAGCAATCGGGGATAAGGAAGTCTGGAACGCCTTCGCGGTGACCATCGCCTACGCCCTCTACAACATCATCGGGCAGACGTTCCTGGGACTCCTGCTCGCCGCTCTCATGCAGCGCTTCGCCCGATCGACCTGGGTGCGCTCGTTGCTGCTGCTCCCTTGGCTGGTGCCCAACGTCGCGATCGCCCTGATCTGGGGCTGGCTCCTCGACTCCAACATCGGATACGTGACGCACCTGCTGAGCTACGTCGGCATCGACGGGGTGACCTTCTACAACGCCCACGCCGCCATGCCGATCGTCGCCGGTATCAACATCTGGGCCTACACCGGGTACACCGCGCTGCTCCTGTATGCGGGCATGCTCCAAATCCCCGGCGAGCTCTACGAAAGTGCAGCGCTGGACGGCGCGGGAGAAACGCGCATGTTCTTCAGCATCACACTGCCCCTGCTGCGCCCCGTCCTCGTCCTCGTGTTGGTCATGGGACTCATCGGAAGCTTCCAGATCTTCGACACCGTCCAAATCGGATACGCCGGGCACCCCATCCCCGCCGTCCGAGTCATCTACTACTACATCTACCAGCAGGGCTTCACATTCCTGAAGATGGGCTACGCGTCAGCCGTCGCCATGCTGCTGGTGCTCGTTCTGGCCATCTTCACCGCGATCCAGCTGCGCCTCATGCGTGCCGGTTCCTCTGATCTGGCATAAGGAGCTCATCATGAATCGCACAGCCCTCCCTCAGCGCATCGTTGCCTGGGTGATCCTCGGGGTCGCCATCCTGTGCACCGTCTTCCCGTTCTACTGGATGATCCGCACGGCCATGACTCCCCAAGCCGACCTCATCGCCGAATCGACGCAGCTGTGGCCCTCGCACCCCACGCTCATCAACTTCAAGCGCATCCTCGGCCTCGTCTCCGTCGAAGAAGCTCAGGCGGCCGGCGGCAGCGGGGCGACGATCAACTTTGCGATCGCGACGACCAACTCCCTCATCTACGCGGGAGGCATCGCGATCATCCAGACCTTCTTCGCCGCGTGTGCGGCCTACGCCTTCGCGCGTCTGCGCTTCCCCGGTAAGAACCTGCTCTTCGGGTGCGTCATTGGCGCGCTTATGGTGCCCGGCATCTTCTCCCTGCTGCCCAACTACGTGCTCATCAAGCAGCTCGGCTGGCTCAACACCATGCAGGGCATGATGCTCCCCGCTCTCTTCATGGCCCCCTTCTCCATCTTCTTCCTGCGCCAGTTCTTCCTCTCCCTGCCGCGTGAAGTCGAAGAGGCCGCCATGATCGACGGTCTGGGACCCGTCTCCCGCTTCTTCAAGATCACCATCCCAATGTCGGCAGGCCCCGTCATGACGATGACCCTCATCACCATCATCGGCATGTGGAAAGACTTCCTCTGGCCGCTGCTCACGGGGCGCGAGGGGGCCCAGCTGCTCACCGTCGCACTCGGGATCTTCCAGCAGCAGTCTCCCAACCGTGCTCCCGACTGGACGGGCCTGATGGCGGGGTCCACCCTCTCCGTCATTCCCGTCCTCATCCTCCTCATCCTCATGGGACGCAAGCTCGTTGAGTCCCTGAACTTCTCCGGAATCAAGTAATGCACCTTCGGGTGCCCAACCGAAAGAACAACCATGAAGACACGAGTCGCCCTTGGCGTTTTCCTCTCCGCAGCGATGGCGCTGCCCCTGGCCGCCTGCAACGCGAACACCGCTGCAACCGGTGGTGGTGAATCCTCCGCAGACAGCGGCGTCACCATCAACTACTGGCTGTGGGATGACCGCCAGGCTCCGCTCTACCAGCAGTGTGCCGACGACTTCCATGCCGCCAACCCCAACATTACGGTGAAGATCACCCAGACCGCGTGGGGCCAGTACTGGGATACCCTCACCACCCAGCTCGCCGCCTCGAACGCGCCCGACACCTTCGTCGATCACTCCACCCGCATGCTGCAGTTCATCGACTCGGGCCAGATCATGGACATCACCGAAGCGGCCAACAAGGCTGGAATCGATGACTCGATCTACCAGCCCGGACTGGCTGACCTGTCCAAGTACGAGGGCAAGCGCTACGGCCTGCCCAAGGACTGGGACACGATGGGCCTGCTCTACGACACGGAGGTCGCAGCCGAGGCCGGCTACACCAAGGAGGACATGGCGGCCCTGACGTGGAACCCCACGGACGGTGGCACCTTCGAGCAGTTCATCGCGAAGACGACCCTGGACGCCAACGGCCACAACGGCCTCGACCCCGAGTTCGATAAGAACAACGTCGTGCGCTACGGCTACCACCCCGAGTGGTCCGACGGAGCAATCGGCCAGAACGGCTGGGGTGAGCTCGCGGCCGCGAACGGCTTCACCTACGGCGACCGTTCCGTCAACCCCACGAAGTTCAACTTCGGCGACAAGTCCCTCGTGGACACGGTCGCGTGGATCAAGGGCCTGATTGACAAGGGCTACGCGCCCAAGTTCGACAAGACCTCGTCCCTGGGTACCGACGCCGTGATGAACAACGGTAACGCCGCCTCGACGATCGTCGGTTCCTTCACGACCTCCGTCTACCTCGGCCCCGACGCCAAGAAGAAGTTCGCCTACGCGCCGCTTCCCACCGGCCCCGCCGGTCGCCGCTCCGCGATGAACGGCCTGCACGACGTCGTGTGGAGCGGAACTAAGCACCCCGAGGAGTCCTTCCAGTGGATCGCTTACATGGCCTCCGAGCAGTGCCAGATGAAGGTCGGCGAGTCCGGTGTCATCTTCCCGGCCGTCACCAAGGCCACCGAAGCGGCCCTCAAGGCTCGCGAGGCTCAGGGTCAGGACAACAGCGCATTCACGACCGTCGTGGACAACAAGGAAACCTTCCCGGTGCCCGTCTTCGCGCACGGTGACGAGGTGAACGCCCTCATCCAGGACGCGATCCAGGCGATCGCCACCGGAGCAGACCCCGCCTCGACCCTGCAGGAAGCCAACGACAAGGCCAACGCCCTGCTCAAGTAATCGCGAGCGGCCCGGCGTGCGAGCGACGCGCGCCGGGCCCGAGCATTTTCCCTCCCACCCCCTCACCACTGCCCGCATCGGCGAATCGCCGTGTTCCCAGGAGCCTCCCATGGATCGACTCACCATTCCTCAGCCCACCGGAGTTGCGTGCGCATCCCCCGATGCGACGCTCGTCGAGAGAGGGGAGGGGTACGCTCTCATCCGCTCCTCGCGCCTAGCGGTCCTCCACGGCTGCGCGGATGGCCAGTTCTACCGCAGCGGGCACAACTCCTGGTCGCCCTCCGGATGGAACTACCTAGCGGGCCCCCCGCTGCGCATCCCCACCGACGAGCGTCGGGCGACCGCAGACGATCCGGCGGCCGACGATACGGTCCGCCACCACGGGTCCTGGATGGGCGCCGTCGTCGACGAGGTGGACGGCAGCGGCGTCCTCGTCGGAGCCCTCGAGGGTGGCCACCCCCGCGTGCGCGCCGACGAGGATCATCTGGCCGCGTTCGATGAGACTCGCCCCGCCCTCTGGCTCCTCGCGTGGGGGAGCGAAGCCTCGATCTTCGACGCCTACGTGCGTTTCCTGAGCGATCGTGCTCGCACTCCCGGGCGCGCTCCCCGGGTGTGGTGCTCGTGGTACTCCTACTACGAAAAGGTCTCATGGGACGTCCTGTTGGGCCAGCTGCCTGGGCTCGCGCAGCTGGGCTTCGACACGCTGCAGATCGACGACGGCTGGCAGAAGGGCGTGGGCGACTGGCGCGCCAACGAGAAGTTCGGCGAGGACCTGGGTGCGCGCGCCTCGGACATCGCCGCGCTCGGGGTGACCCCGGGCGTGTGGGTGGCCCCCTTCATCGCGCGGCCGGGCACGCCCTTCCTCACCGAGCATCCCGAAGCCTTCGTGCACGCCCCCTCGGGGGAGCTCGCCATCGCCGGCTACAACTGGGGAGGCCCCTACTACGCACTTGACACGACTCACCCGCTCGCTCAGGAATACCTGCGTGACCTCGCGCGATCCCTCGTCGACGCGGGCATCGGCTACGTGAAGGCCGATTTTGTTAACGCCGCCGCCATCGACGGCGTGCGCTACGACGCCGATGTGACGGGAGATGACGCCTACGTCATCGGTTCGCGACTGTTGCGAGAGGCTCTGGGGGATGACGTCTACCTGCTCGGTTCGGGCGCACTCATCATCCCCTCGATCGGCATCTATGACGGCATCCGCGTCGGCTGCGACGTGGCGCCGATCTGGAAAAACTACGCGACGGAGGACCGCTCCGATGCTGAAGCGCGCAACGCCTTCATGACGTCCGTCGCTCGCCTGTGGCTGCGTCCCCTCATCGACTGCGATCCCGACGTTGTCTTCTTCCGGCACATGAAGAACCTGCTGGGAGATCGGGAAATCTCCTGGCTGCAGGATGTCGCCGCGGTCGCCGGCTTCAAGTCCTCCTCCGACCCGCTCGAGTGGCTGACAGAGCAGGAGTGCTCCGAGGTGGCCCAGTGGCTCGCTCGACGCGAGACCGTCGAGGTCGTTGGGCGCACGCGTTTCCGCCTCGATGGGCGGGATGTGGACTTCGCCCCCGGCCTCGAAGAACCCGAACACTGCTACCCGGTGTCGTAGTCGGGCAGTAGGAGTCTTATGCGTGTGGCGCCAGGGCTGGTCGGTCCTGGCGCCTTTCGCTGTGTGGTGTCGCCTCATCGACGAGGTCGGGGCCACTATTTACGACAACGTTTTGTTGCGCAAATGGGTGCTGTGGGCGAGCCTCGCCCCGGCCTCGTTCGTTGAAACGGTGGGAAAAAGTGCGCTCGGTCGCCGAGGTGAGGGTGACCTGGCTAGGGTTGCGTGCGGAATGAAGTGATGTGCACATTTCATCCACCTTGCACACTCGCGCGGATGCACCCGCGCACCACATGACGGAGGAATGCCGTGGCATCCACCATGCCTAGCGACATGAGCGCTGACGTCGTCGTCGTCGGCGCAGGCCCGGGCGGGTCCTCCACCGCCTACCACCTGGCCAGAGCCGGCCTCGACGTCATCCTCCTGGAGAAAAGCCCCTTCCCGCGCGACAAAATCTGCGGCGACGGGCTCACCCCGGCCGCCGTCCACGAACTCATCGCAATGGGCGTGGACACCACCGGCTGGATGCGAAACCGCGGCCTGACCGTCATCGGCGGCGGCCACACCGTCCACATGGATTGGCCCGATCAGAAGTCCCTACCCGGCTACGGCATGACCCGCGCCCGCATGGACCTCGACCACGCGCTCGCGCAGCGCGCCGTCGAAGCCGGGGCCCGCCTCTACGAGGGCGTCACCGTCATCGGCGCCATTCAGGACGGCTCCGGCCGCGTCGTCGGCGTGACGGCTAAGAGCGGGCGCGGCAAGAACGTCGCCACCTTCGAGGTGCGCGCCTCCATCGTCGTCGACGCCGGGGGAGTGGCCGCCCGACTGGCCACCAGCCTCGGCCTCGAGAAGAAGATGAACCGCCCCATGGGCGTGGCCGCACGCGCCTACTTCCACAGCCCCCGCGGCGACGAGGAATGGATGGAATCCCACCTCGAACTGTGGAGCGGCACCCCCGGCGCCTCCGACCTGCTGCCCGGCTACGGCTGGATCTTCCCCATGGGCGACGGCATCGTCAACGTCGGCCTCGGCTCCGTCGCCTCGCGCGCCGGCGCCACCAACCTGCCCTACCGCGAGGTCTTCAAGACCTGGACCGCGAACCTGCCCGAGGAATGGGGCTTCACCCCTGAGAACCAGATCGGTCAGCTCCGCTCCGCCGCCCTGCCCATGAGCTTCAACCGCAAGCCTCACTACACCCAGGGCCTCGTCCTCGTGGGCGACGCCGGCGGCATGGTCTCCCCCTACAACGGCGAAGGCATCGCCCCGGCCATGAAGGCCGGACGCTACGCGGCCTCGTGCATCGCGCAGGCCCTGTCCCGCTCCCACCGCGCCGGCATCGACCGCGCCATGAGCGAATACCCCCACATGCTTCGCGACGAATACGGCGGCTACTACCAGCTGGGCCGCATCTTCGTCGCGCTCATCGAAAACCCGACGATCATGCGCACCTGCACGAACGTTGGGCTGCCCATTCCGCGCCTCATGACGCTCGTCCACAAACTCCTGTCGGACGGGTACGAGAGGACCGGGGGCGACTTCGACGACCAACTCATCACAATGCTGACCAAGGTGGTGCGCCCCGCATGACCACCACCACCGATAACCGGGAGGAACGATGACGAATCCCTACGTGCCGCTGCTCATCATGTCGGCAGCTGCCCTCGTACTAGCCTTCGGAGGCCTGGTCGCCTCCGCGATCCTGGGCCCCACCAAGAAGTCCAAGACCAAGGCCGACAACTACGAGTGCGGTATCCAGCCGACCAGCGCTCACCTCACCGAGGGTCGCTTCCCGGTGCGCTACTACCTGGTTGCCATGACGTTCATCATCTTCGACATCGAAGTGGTGTTCATGTACCCGTGGGCCGTCAGCTTCAACCAGCTGGGCTTGTTCGGACTGGTCGTCATGATGAGCTTCCTGGTCACCCTCTGCGTCCCCTACGCCTACGAATGGCGACGCGGCGGCCTGGACTACTGAGATATAAGTAAGGAAAAGACAAGTGGGACTTGAAGAATCCTTGCCCGCGGGTATCGCGCTCACCAGCGTCGAAAAAGTCCTCGGGCTCGCACGCAAGTACAGCCAGTGGCCCGTCACCATGGGTCTGGCGTGCTGCGCCATCGAGATGATGGCCGCCGGTACCCCCCGTTTCGACATGGCGCGCTTCGGCCTCGAGGTCTTCCGTGCCTCGCCGCGTCACGCCGACATGATGATCGTGTCGGGTCGTGTCTCGCACAAGATGGCGCCCATCATCCGCCGCGTCTACGACTCGATGCCCGAACCCAAGTGGGTCATCTCCATGGGTGCGTGCGCGTCCTCCGGCGGCGTCTTCAACAACTACGCCGTCGTCCAGGGCTGCGACCACATCGTCCCCGTCGACGTCTACCTGCCCGGCTGCCCGCCCCGCCCCGAGGCCCTCATCCACGCGGTCCTCGTCCTGCGTGAGCAGATCGGCAAGGAGCCCCTCGGCGTCCACCGCCGCGAGATCGCGCGCCGCGCCGAGCAGGCCGCCCTCGAGGCGACCCCCACCCACCAGATGAAGGGACTCCTCGCATGAGCGACCTTTCCATCCCCGAGGACAACACGCCCGCCGAGGTCACCCAGGCCTCGTCGCAGCGCGGTTTCACCCTCCCTGAGCCCATCGCCCACCGCGAGGGCCTCTTCGGCGCGGGCACCGAGTCGTCCACCTCCGGCTTCTCCGGACTGGTCTCCGACTCCTTCCTGCCCGGCGAGGCCTCCCGCCCCTACGGCGGCTGGTTCGACCAGGTTGTTGACGTCCTCGAAGAGCTCATCGCCGCCGATGGCCTCGACGTCGCCGACGTCATCGAAAAGGTGACCGTCGACCGCGGACAGCTCGGCATCTTCATCGCCCGCGAGCACATCGCGCGCGTCGCCAAGTACCTGCGCGACGACGCGGACCTGCGCTTCGAAATGTGCCTGGGCACCAACGGCGCGCACTACCCCCTCGACAAGGGGCGCGAGCTGCACGCCATCTACCCCCTGTACTCGATCACGCACAACCGCATGATCCGCCTCGAGGTCACGTGCCCCGACGAGGATCCCCGCATCCCCTCCATCGTCTCCGTCTACCCCGGAAACGACTGGCAGGAGCGCGAGACCTGGGATCTCATCGGCATCGTCTTCACCGGGCACCCCTCGCTCACGCGCACCGCGATGCCCGACGACTGGGTCGGACACCCCCAGCGCAAGGACTACCCGCTGGGCGGCATCCCCGTCGAATTCAAGGGAGCCGTCACTGCCTCCGCCGACGTTCGTAGGAGTGTGAACTGATGACCACCGCCTTCCACGCGCCCGCCGGCGCGACCGACCTGCCCATCGAGGACATCCCCGAGGTCCTCACCCAGGGCGGCGACTGGGACGACGTCCTGCACGAGATCGAGGCCATCACCTCCGAGCGCATCGTCGTTAACCTGGGTCCGGTTCACCCCGCGACCCACGGCGTTCTGCGTCTGATCCTCGAGCTCGACGGCGAGAAGGTCCGCGAGACCCGCGTCGACACCGGCTACCTGCACACCGGCATCGAGAAGAACATGGAGTACCGCACGTGGGCCCAGGGCGTCGCATACTGCACGCGCATGGACTACGTCGCTCCCTTCTTCCAGGAGGCCGCGTACTGCCTCGGCGTCGAGAAGCTCCTCGGCATCGAAGAGGACATTCCCGAGCGTGCCTCCCTGATCCGCATCCTCATGATGGAGCTGTGCCGCATCGCCTCGCACCTGGTCGCCATCGGTTCGACCGGTAACGAAATGGGCGCCACGACGATCATGACGATCGGCTTCCGCGCCCGCGAGGAAATCCTGCGCATCTTCGAGCGCATCACCGGCCTGCGCATGAACCACGAGTACATCCGCCCCGGCGGCGTCGTGCAGGACATCGGCGAGGGCACCTCGGACTACATCCGCGACCGCCTGCGCCGCGCCCGCAAGGACATCGGCGAGCTCCAGGACATCCTCGTGGAGAATCCGATCTTCAAGAAGCGTCTGTGCGACGTGGCCGTCATGCCGCTGAGCGGCCTCATGGCCCTCGGCACCACCGGCCCCGGCGTTCGCGCCGCCGGCCTGCCCCTGGACCTGCGCAAGAGCCAGCCCTACTGTGGCTACGAAAACTTCGAGTTCGACGTTCCCACCCGCGACAAGTCGGACGTCTACAACCGCACGATGATTCGCTTCGACGAGTGCTACGAGTCGATGCGCATCATCTGGCAGGTTCTCGCCAAGCTGGACCAGTGCGAGGGCGCGCCCACCATGGTCGCCGACCCCGAAATCGCCTGGCCCGCGCGCCTGGCGGTCGGCACCGACGGCCAGGGCAACTCGGCCGAGCACGTCCGCGAAATTATGGGGGAGTCCATGGAGTCCCTCATCCACCACTTCAAGCTCGTCACGGAGGGCTTCCACGTGCCCGCCGGCCAGGTCTACCAGACCGTCGAGCACGCGAAGGGCATCCTGGGCGTTCACCTCGTCTCCGACGGTGGTACGCGCCCGTTCCGTGCGCACTTCCGCGACCCCTCCTACGCCAACCTGCAAGCGCTGGCCATGATGACCGAGGGCGGCCAGCTGGCTGACGTGGTCGTCGCACTGGCCGCTATCGACCCCGTTCTCGGAGGCGTTGACCGATGAGCTACACACCCGACACCCTGGCACGCCTGCAGGCGGATGCCGCGCAGATCATCGCCCGCTACCCGGACGGTCACTCGCGCTCCGCGCTGCTGCCGATGCTGCACCTGATCCAGTCCGTCGACGGCTACGTCAGCCCGGACGGCATCGACTTCATCTCGGCCACGCTGGACCTGCCCCGCGCAGAGATCAGCGCCGTCGCGACCTTCTACACGCAGTACAAGCGTCACCCCACCGGTGAGTACCTGGTGGGCGTGTGCACGAACGCGCTGTGCGCCGTCATGGGCGGCGACGAGATCTGGGAAAAGGTCTCCGAGAAGGTCGGTGTCGGAAGCGACGAGACCAGCGAAGACGGCAAGATCACGCTCGAGCGCATCGAGTGCAACGCGGCGTGCGATTACGCGCCCGTCGTCATGGTCAACTGGGAATTCTTCGACAACCAGAGCCCCGAGTCGGTGCTGGCGATGATCGATGACATCCAGGCCGGCCGCGACATCCACCCGACGCGCGGCCCCATCGTGGCCCCCACGTTCAAGGAGAACGAGCGCGTCCTGGCCGGCTTCCTGGACGGCCACGAGAACGAAGGCCCTTCCGCGGGTCGCGCCACCCTGCTGGGCCGCGAGATCGCCGCAGCGAACGGCTGGACTGAGCCGGTTGCCGTCGAGGTCGCCGACGAGGCCACTGACACGAAGGGAGAAGATGCGAAGTGAGCACCGCATACGTTGCGCCCGGACCGCTGACCCCGATCCTCACCAACGGGTGGGGAGAGGGGCGTTCCTGGACGCTGGACTCCTACCGGAGCCGCGGAGGCTACCAGGGCCTCGAAAAGGCCCGCACCATGGAGCCCGCCGACATCGTGCAGGCCGTCAAGGACTCCGGTCTGCGAGGCCGTGGTGGCGCAGGCTTCCCGTCCGGCCTCAAGTGGTCCTTCCTGCCCCCGGCCGACGGTGGCCCCCGCTACCTCGTGGTGAACGCCGACGAGTCCGAGCCGGGCACCTGCAAGGACATTCCGCTCATCATGGGCAACCCGCACGTCCTCATTGAGGGCATCGCGATCACGTCGCGCGCCATCGGCTGCGACCACGCGTTCGTCTACCTGCGCGGCGAGGTCACCCACGTGTACCGCCGCCTGCTGGAGGCCGTGCGCGAGGCGACCGAGGCCGGCGTGCTCGGAGACCTGCGCATCACCGCTCACGCGGGCGCCGGCGCCTACATCTGCGGTGAGGAGACGGCTCTGCTGGACTCCCTCGAGGGACGCCGAGGCCACCCGCGCCTCAAGCCCCCGTTCCCCGCGGTCGCCGGTCTGTACGCCTGTCCCACGGTCGTCAACAACGTCGAGACCATCGCTCAGGTGGCGGGTATCTTCCGCAACTCGCCCGAGTGGTTCGCCTCGATGGGCACCGAAAAGTCCAAGGGCCACGGCATCTTCTCCGTGTCGGGTCACGTGAACAACCCCGGCCAGTTCGAGGCCCCCTTCGGCATCACGATGCGCGAGCTCATCGAGATGGCGGGCGGCATCCGCGACGGCCACAAGCTGAAGTTCTGGACCCCCGGCGGCTCCTCCACCCCGATCTTCACCGAAGACGAGCTGGATACGCCCCTCGACTACGAGTCCGTGGGTGCGGCCGGTTCGATGCTGGGTACGCGTGCCCTTCAGGTGTTCGACGAGACCGTCTCGGTGGTCCGCGTCATCACCCGCTGGTCCGAGTTCTACCAGCACGAGTCCTGCGGTAAGTGCACGCCCTGTCGCGAAGGCACCTACTGGTTGAAGCAAATCATGCTGCGTCTCGAGCGAGGCGAGGGCCGCCCCGGTGACATCGACCTGCTCGACGAGATCGCACACAACATCGCGGGCCGTAGCTTCTGCCCGCTCGGCGACGCCGCAGCAACCCCGATCATGTCGGGCATCAAGCGCTTCCGCGACGAGTTCGAGGCCGGCCTCACCACGCCCGCCCGCGAGCTTTTCCCCTACGAGGCGTCCGCTAACTACGCGCGAGGAGGTGGCCGATGAGCGACGCACCCAACATGATCGACGTCACCATCGACGACGTTCAGGTTTCTGTCCCCCAGGGCACGCTCGTGATCCGCGCGGCCGAGCAGGCCGGCATCCGGATCCCGCGTTTCTGTGACCATCCGCTGCTGGCCCCGGTGGCCGCATGCCGCCAGTGCCTCGTGGAGGTCGGCATGCCCGACCGCAACACGGGCGAGCTGCGCTTCATGCCCAAGCCCCAGCCCTCGTGTGCGCAGACCGTCACCCCGGGCATGGTCGTCAAGACCCAGCACACCTCCGAGGTGATTGACCGCGCTCAGCGCGGCGTCATGGAGTTCCTGCTCATCAACCACCCGCTGGACTGCCCGGTCTGTGACAAGGGCGGCGAGTGCCCCCTGCAGAACCAGGCACTGACGGAGGGTCGCGGCAAGTCCCGCTTCACCGACGCCAAGCGCACGTTCAAGAAGCCGCTGCGCCTGACCTCTCAGATCCTGCTGGATCGCGAGCGCTGCATCCTGTGCCAGCGCTGCGTGCGCTTCGGCAAGGAGATCTCGGGCGATGTGTTCATGGACCTGCAGGGTCGTGGCGGCGGCACCGCCCCCACGGAGCACCACTACTTCATGGGCGAGCAGGTCGGCGGCTTCGACTCGACCACGCTCGACTTCTTCGATCCGAAGTCCAAGGAGGCCTCGACCTCGTCCCTGTCGTCCCCGTACGGCACGGATGCGATCGTCGGTTCCATCAACGAGGGTGAGCTTTCCGTCGCCGAGCGCGATGTGTCGGGCCGAGCCTTCGCGTCCTACTTCTCGGGCAACATCATCCAGATCTGCCCGGTCGGTGCCCTGACTGCAGCGTCCTACCGCTTCCGCGCGCGTCCCTTCGACCTCGTGTCGACGGCGTCCGTGACTGAGCACGACGCGTCGGGCTCCGCGATCCGCCAGGACGTGCGCCGCGGTGAGGTCGTGCGTCGCATGAGCGGCAACGACCCCGAGGTCAACGAAGAGTGGATCACCGACAAGGACCGCTTCGCCTTCGAATGGGACAAGGTCGATCGCCTGACCACCCCGCTCGTGCGCGAGGACGGCAAGCTGGTTCCCACCTCCTGGTCCGACGCGCTTGACCGCGTCCGTGCGGGCCTCGAGCAGGCGGGTTCGTCCGTGGGCTTCCTGCCCGGCGGCCACCTCACCTTCGAGGATGCCTGGGC
>ERZ1674236.89-NODE-89-length-25038-cov-6.761118_pt1 | contig 25038 bp, 20 predicted proteins | sample MGYA00581210_ERZ1674236 | MGnify/ENA primary metagenome ERZ1674236 (study PRJEB41354, sample SAMEA4873328) | human saliva metagenome | biome: human-associated habitat [ENVO:00009003]; feature: mouth environment [ENVO:08000002]; material: saliva material...
ACGCCGATTCAGCACACCGAGACCGAAGGGGCGCGCGAGGAATTTTCCACACGCGCGCCTGGCGCAATTCCCCAGCTGCCGTGGATGAGCTTCGCGGTCGGCGAGAGGATCGTCATCCGCTACCGTCTGGCAGACGGCCTACACGACGCTCTGGGAGAGGCGCTCGAGGTGGCCCCCACGCACGTCACGGTCGCGACGAGGCGTGGGCCGGTTCGCGTGGATGCCCGCACGATGGTGACGGGCAAGCGCGTACCTCCCCCGCCCACCATCTAGCGAGCGGGGAAGCAGGCGCGGTTCAGCGGTTGGCACGGCGCTCACGAGCGGCGATCTTGAAACGCTCCTGGGCGTCCAGGACGACCTTGCGCACGCGCACGGCCTCGGGCGTGACCTCGACGCACTCGTCGTTGGCCGCGAACTCGAGGGACTCCTCGAGGGTTAGCTTACGCGAGGGGGTCAGCGACTCGTACACGTCGGCGGTCGCACTACGCGTGTTCGTCTGCTTCTTCTCGCGGCAGATGTTCACGTCCATGTCCTCGCCGCGCGGGTTTTCGCCCACAACCTGGCCCTCGTAGACCTCGGAGGAGGGCTCGACGATGAAGGAGCCACGCTCCTGCAGGTTCGTCATCGCGTACGGGGTGGCTTGGCCAGCGCGGTCAGCGACGAGGGAGCCGGTGAGGCGCTGCTCGATGGAGCCCTGCCAGGGGGCGTAACCCTCGGAGATGGACGAGGCGATGCCGGTACCGCGCGTTTCGGTGAGGAAGCGCGTACGGAAGCCGATGAGGCCTCGGGCGGGAACCACGAACTCAAGGCGGATCCAGCCCGAACCGTGGTTCGCCATGGTCTCCATGCGGCCCTTGCGGGCGGCCATGAGCTGCGTGACGGCGCCCAGGTACTCCTCGGGGATGTCGATCGTCATGCGCTCCATGGGCTCGCTGAGCACGCCGTCGATCTCCTTGGTGACAACCTGCGGCTTGCCGACGGTGAGCTCAAAGCCCTCGCGGCGCATCTGCTCCACCAGGATCGCCAGGGCGAGCTCGCCACGGCCCTGGACCTCCCAGGCGTCGGGGCGCTCGGTGGGCAGAACCTTCAGGGACACGTTGCCGATGAGCTCGCGGTCGAGTCGGTCCTTAACCTGGCGGGCCGTGACCTTAGCGCCCTTGACGCGGCCGGCCATGGGCGAAGTGTTGATGCCGATGGTCATGGAGATGGCCGGGTCGTCCACCGTGATGAGCGGCAGGGGACGCGGATCCTCGAGGTCGACGAGGGACTCGCCGATCATGATGTCTTCGATGCCGGCGACGGCAACGATATCCCCGGGGGCGGCGGAGTCGGTGGACACGCGCTCGAGGCCCTCGGTGGCCAGCAGCTCGGAGATGTGGACGCGCTGGATGGTGCCGTCGTGGCGCGCCAGGCCAACGTCAGCACCCTTCTTCAGGGTGCCGTTGTGGATACGTAGCAGGGCGAGACGGCCCAGGAACGGGGAGGCGTCCAGGTTGGTGACGTGGGCCTGCAGCGGCATGTCCTCGTCGTAGGTGGGGCCGGGGATACGGTTCAGGATGGTCTCGAACAGGGGCTCGAGGTTCTCGGTGGGCAGCTGGCCGTCACCGGGGTTTTCCAGCGAGCACTTGCCGGCCTTAGCGGAGGCGTAGACGACGGGGACGTCCATGAGGGAGTCCACGTCGATGTCGATACCTTCGTTCATGAGGTCCTCGCCCAGCGACAGGAGCAGGTCGGTCGTCTCCGAGACGACCTCTTCGATACGCGAGTCGGGACGGTCGACCTTGTTGACGACGACGATGACGGGCAGGTGGGCCTGGAGGGCCTTACGCAGCACGAAGCGGGTCTGCGGGAGCGGGCCCTCGGAAGCATCGACCATGAGGACGACGCCGTCGACCATCGACAGGCCTCGCTCGACCTCACCACCGAAGTCGGCGTGGCCGGGGGTATCGATAACGTTGATGATAACGCCATCCTTGAGACCCAGGGCCTGTGCGGCGGGGCCGGTGTAGTGGACGGCGGTGTTCTTGGCGAGAATGGTGATGCCCTTCTCGCGCTCAAGGTCGCCGGAGTCCATGACGCGCTCGCCGGTCTTTTCGACCGTGTCACGCTCGGAGAACGCTCCGGACTGCCAGAGCATTGCGTCAACCAGCGTGGTCTTGCCATGATCGACGTGCGCGACGATGGCGACATTTCGCAGGTCGGGACGCGTGGACATATGTGGACTCCTCAAATGTGGATACAGATTTATGCGTGTGAGGGGGGCATGGAAGCCGCAGACACAACCGGTTCGAACCGATTTCACGCACATACGCCTCTAAGAATATCGGCTGAACGAGGGGCAACACGATCCCCGTATTGCGAATTCCACCACGTCGTGGACACGTGGCGGCGATGTGAGGCACCATCGGCCCGTCTATTTGCTCGGTCACAAGCTATGGCGTTAACTGGCTTGTATGACTGACATCACCACGCTCAGCGCAGACGTTTCTAAAGCCTCGACCCTTGTCACGCCCTTCGGTGCGCACCTGTTATCGTGGCGTCCTGCGGGTCACCCGGATGTCCTGTGGCTGTCCTCCCGCGCGGTGTTGGATGGCACGAAGGCGATCCGCGGCGGCATCCCCCTGTGCCTGCCTTGGTTCGGCAGCCCCACCGACTCCCCGACGAGGCCCGGCCAGGGAGCGGGTGCCCACGGGTTCGCCCGCACGAGCCCCTGGACGCTGCTGGGAAGCACCCAACCCGCGAACGACGCCCCAGCCTCGTTCTCCTTCGAGCTGCACCACACGGGCGAGACCTCTGCCCTCTACCCACACTCCTTCTGCGCGCGCCTGGACATCACCGCCGGGGCTGAGCTGAACACGACCCTGACCCTCACAAACGAGGACGACCACCCCTTCGCTATCGAGGCCGCCCTGCACACCTACCTGCACGTCGGCGACGTCAAGGACGTGACGGTAGAGGGCCTGGACAGAGAGCGCTACTACGACAAGGTCCGCGAGCGCTACGCCACCCAGACCGGCGACGTGACTTTTATCGGCCCGACGGACCGAGTCTATACCTCCACCCAGCTGGTCCAGGTCGTCGATCCGAAGCTGGGCCGACGCATCATCGTGGACAAGAGCGGTTCGGGCTCCACGATCGTGTGGAACCCCTGGTCGCAGGGCGCGGCCACGATGAGCGACATCGGCGAGGGCGAGTGGCAGAACTTCGTGTGCGTGGAAACCGCGGCGGTGCGCGAACGCGCGCTGACGCTGTGGCCGGGGCACCCCCACATCATGACGCAGACCCTTGCCGTGGAAACGCTGGACTGACCGACCCGCGGGTAGGATTGGCTCCAGCTACGACCAGAAAGGCCCTCATGGCTCTCACTTCCGCGATCGCGTCCGCATACCTGTCTGTTTCCCGCTGGAAGCTGTCCACGCAGCCCCTGCCGGACAAGGTCATCGTCATCGGCGCCCCGCATACCTCGAATTGGGACGGTGTCTTCATGGCGATTTCCATGTGGAAGTCTGGGCGCACGTTCTCGTTCCTCGTGAAGGATTCCGTCGTCAAGGCCCCGGTGCTCGGCTGGTTCGTGAAAAAGATTGGCGCGGTCGCCGTTGAGCGCAGCGCCTCGCACGGCTTGGTCGAGCAGGTTGCCCAGCGCATCCGCGAGGCAGACACCTTCACGCTGTGCATCACGCCGAAGGGCACGCGATCGCCGCGTGTTTTCTGGAAGTCCGGCTTCTACCGCATCGCAATGGAGACAGGCGTGCCGATCCAGCTGGGCTTCATCGACCGCAACACCCGCACGTTCGGCTGGGGCCCGACGTACCAGCTGACGGGCGACGTGCACGCCGACATGGAGGCCATCCGCGCGTTTTACGCCGACAAGGTGGGTATTCACCCTGAGAAGACATCTGTTCCGCGACTGCGCGCTGAGGACGAGGCCGAATGAGGCTCACGCGAGCGCTGCTCGGCACCGCTGGGGCTCTCGCACTGACGGCAGGCGGCGCTGCGGCGTATGCGGACGAGCCGACGCAGATTCGCCTCGTCGAGGTCTACGAGATGACGCCGGGCGTGAGCGCAACCCATGAGGTGACCCTGTCGACGGATCACGCATTGATCGGTGAGCAGTGCCAGTCGATGGGCGCAGCCGCACAGGCGACTTCCTCGCTGCTGGTGGATGTGGGTGGGGTCTTGGGATGCCGTTTCACCTGGAACCTCGAGGACGCGAGCGCCGAGGTCGTCTCGGTTGACGACGGTGGGGTCTTCCACTTCGAGTCGACGTCGGCCCGACTGCTGGAGGGTTTTTCCTCGCCCGAGGCGTCGGCCTCGATCGAGTCGGTGACCCTCATCGCTCACGATTCAGTTGTCATCGAAGCCTCTGACGGCGGGGAGATTTCGGTTCCTTCGTCGTCCACAAAGAACGATGCGAGCACTGTCGTGTGGCACGGCGTGACGGACAACGTGAGTGCGTCGGGCTCGGTTGCGCCGGGGGCCTCCGCGCCGGCGCCATCCCCCTCCCCCTCGTCGAGCACCAGCCCCGTATCTTCCTCTGAGCAGCGAGGTGGTAGCTCGGTCGGGCGTTCTTTGATGCCCGTCCTCGCAGCGACTGGGTCGGTGCTGGCCTTGGTGATCATCGGAGCGCTTGTGCGTGGCCGCGCCGCCTCGCAGCGGCGAGCAGCAGACGCTCAGTTCGATCGCGATGCCTCGTTGAAGAATGCGCGCCGCGCTCAGTCGGGTGCGCGTCAGACCTCCGCGCTCCCCTACGCGCGCAGCGCGGCCATCTCGAAGGGCTCCGAGGCCCCCTCGAACGAAGAACGTTTCACCCCGCCCGAGTGACCTCGTTCGTCTGTGACAACGACGTGCCTCGACCTCTTTGCGAGGCCGGGGCACGTGTCGTTAGCCGATGTGGAAGTAGCGTTCGACGAGTTCTTCCACCGAAATTCGCGAGTCGGCCAGGTCGTCGCGCAGGTGCATGTCTCCGAGTGCAACCAAGTGAGACGCCCACGAATCAATGAGGCCGGCGGGGAACACGCCCTTCGCCTCGTAGTCCTCGCGCTGGGTGAGGAGCCTACCGGCGGCCTCGAAACAGGAGCCGGGCAGCTGATCGAGGTCGGGGGTCTGCGAGGCGTCGCCGTCGACCTTGCGTTCGCGCGCGTAGTCGGCCATGCCCGGTTCGGTCAGCCCGATACGTGCCGCGACAGCGATACCGGCCAGCAGCAGGTGGACGGCCGCAGAACCGTCGGGGCTGCGCAGCTCGACCGTTTGCGAGTCATTCGGCAGCTCGTCGATCGGAGGCTCGGCGGGGTTCGCATCACGGAACATCGAGTCGTCAATGTTCTGCCATCCCAGGGGCACGCGCACGAGGACGGAGCGGTTTCGGTCGCCCCAGCAAATCGCCGTGGGGGCCTCCTGATGCGGCACGAGGCGCAGGAAGGAGGTGGGGACCGTGTTGCCAAAGGCGGTCAGGGAAGCGGCATGCGACAGGTAACCGCCGATGACCTTCAGGGCCGTCTCCGTCAGGCCCGATCCCGTCGAGAACTGGTTGACACCGTCCTTGACGAGGCGGGTATGGAAGTGCATGCCCGAACCGGCCTGGCCAACCGCGATCTTCGGAGAGAAAGAGACGTGAATGCCGTAGGAGTGGGCAACCTCGCGCAGCACCCACTTGGCGAGCACCATCTGGTCGGCGGCATCCAGGGCGTCCACGGGCAGAAATTCGATCTCCTGCTGGACCATCTGACGACCGTCGGACACGAAGTTACCGACCTCCGAGTGAGCGTACTTGACCGAGCACCCCATGGACACCAGGTGCAAGAGGGTCTCCGTGCGCACGCTCTCCCACTTCGAGAAGGGCCCCGATTCGTGGTAGCCGCGCTGCGGTTCGACAGGGAACAGGTCCTCCTCGTCGGAGAAGAGGTAGTACTCGAGTTCACCGAGGGCCTGCAGTTCACAACCCGTCTCCTCCTTCAGGGCTCGCTGGGCCTTGCGCAGAATCTCCTGCGGCGCCGAGGCCAGGGGCTTGCCGTCGACGTCGTAGAAGCCGCACAGGATATCCAGGGTCGGAATGTGCGAGAAGGGGTTGAGGAAGGACGTGGCCAGGCGGGGCACGACGTACAGGTCCGAGGAGGTTGCCTCGACGAAGGCGAAGAGCGACGAGCCGTCGACGCGCTCACCCAGCGTCAGCACACGATCCAAGTGCGCCTTGGACTGAATCGCGAAGTTCAGCGTCTTCAGGCGACCGTCCCCTCCGATATAGCGCAGGTTGAGCATCCTGATGCCGTTGTCCTCGATATAGCCAATGATGTCGGCTTTCGTAAATTCCTTCGCCGGCTTTCCGAGTGCAGCAACGAGGGGATTTGGACTGAGGGAAACGGTGTCGGTCGACAGCATGAAGCACTCCTCTTTGAGTATGACTGGATTCACATCAGCACGACCATTGTAGACCCATTCAACAAACCTGACAGTCGGGAGATAATCGCAACCTTTCAACAATTCCGCAGATTGACGAACGAAAACGTTCCACATCATTAGTGACGCTTGTTACACTGTTGTAGCCAAGTCCAAGGAGCCACCATGGAAATGCTCCTGACCGTCATGGCGCCCTACCGAGTCAACGTCTTGCACTGGCACCTCACCGACAACGCCGGGTGGCGTATGCACGTGCCCGGATACCCCATGCTGACAGCGATCGGCGGAAACATCCCACGACAGCCCAGCAACTGGTACGACACCGAGTGCGCTCCCGACCGAAAAGGTTCATGGCGCCTCACGCCAGCACACTCGACCCATGGTTTCTACTCGGACGCCAACATTCGCCACCTCGTCAACTGTGCAGCGGCGCGCGACATCCGTATCGTTCCGGATATTTCCATCCCCTCCCACGCGGGAGCCGCAATCCGCGCCTATCCCCACCTGGGAAACCCCGCCCGCGTCAATAAGGCGCCCCATGGGGTCAACGAAACGCTCTGGCCCAGCGCCGCCTCTCTCAGCTTCGTCGAAGCGGCATTCCATCACGCCTGCGCTCTCTTCCCCACTCCAACCATCCATATCGGAGGAGCATCGACCGACTGGGGGCCATGGGAATCCGACCTCTCGCTGATGCGCGCAGGCCTCACCTCCGGCGCAGCGATTGAGCGGCTCTTTATCGACCGGGCACTGCGCGCCCTCCACTTTCAGGGCAGGCGCGCGGCCGCCTGGGACTCCCTCACGAGGCCCTATCCGACTCCTCCACCGGGAACCACTCTCCTTGCCCACCGTCCCGGGAACACTGGCCGCCAGGCCGCCGAATCCTCTGGAGCGCCGTGGATCCTGGCGGACGCCGAGATTCTCACCCTCAGTCACCCTGGGCGAACCAGCAGCCCCCTCGAGCCCACCCACCCCCTCTTCGACGACCCCACCCAGGCGTTGCGCGGGGAGCGACTGAAAGGAGTCGAGGCCGTGGCATGGTCCTCAACCATCACCACCCCAGACCTCCTCTTCTACCATCTCCTCCCCAGGCTCCTCGTCATCGCGGAAGCAGCGTGGCACGGGGAGGAGTCCCCGCCCTGGGACAAGCTGGCTCCCCTCATCGAACACGAGATGGCACACCTGCGGTGCACCATCCCCTACTGGAATCCACAGCGGCCACGATGAAGGGCCGCACACCCGAGTCGAATGCGCGGCCCCACGCCCCCTAGCGGGGCAGGGTTCGGAGCAGGCATGAACCCGCCCCACTAGGACTATGCAGGTGCTACGACCAGGCTTTCAGGCGCTCAGCAAGCGCGCGCCGCACCGTCCAAACGCTCGGCTTCCTGAACGTCCCCACCCCTGACCGCACGCCAGTAGGAAATTTTCGTCCGCAAGAACTCGCGACGCAGCTCAAGAATCTGCGCCTCTTCCTGCAAGCGCTCATCCTGCTGCTCCAGCAAGGTGATGAACTCGGAAACATCGCGCTCACCACCAAGGCCCAAGCGAACATACTCACGCATATCAGCAATCGACATGCCGGAGGCCGACAGGCACGACACCCACGTCAACAGCTCAAGGTCGTCTTCCTGATAGATACGGTGACCACTCGAGGGGTCACGCGCGATGGCGGGAATGACGCTCACATCCTCGTAGTAACGCAGGGTGGACGCGGGCAGCCCAACGAGCGCCGCTACCTCCTTGATGGAGTACGTGCGCCCGGAGCGAGTCCCTACCATGACTTCACCCTAAAAGACCTCAAGTCCTTGAAGTCAAGCGGAGGTGCGGGACGTGCATCACGCGCCGCGACCTGCACAAAGGCGCAATCGCTCATCTGTCGCCACGCAGAGTTGAGAATCGGCAGAAAACGCCTGAGCGCACCCGCGTTAGAGCAGCTCCGCACGCCTCTGGAAAGCCCAGATCGGACAGGTCTCCTCACGCATATGCACATCGACGCGGTCAAGGAGTTCACAACCGCCATTAAGATAGAAACGCGCATTCTTTTCCGTCGAGGTCACGAAGCCGTAGGCGCGCCCACCGCGCTTCGCCACGAAATCCGGCAGGACCTCGGAGACCAGCCAACGCCCCACGCCGCGACCACGCATGCTCGCGTCAACGGAGAGCACCTCGAGATACCAGTCGAAATCGCCATTATCGATGGCGATCTGATCAGATCGGTCGGTCACGTCGAGAAAATCAGCCACGAGGTGCGGGGAGGCGTAGCGGAAGAGCTCATAGCCTCCACTGAGGAAGTTACGCACCACGCCAACCTTGCGATCATGCATGAGCGCCGTTGCGACAACTTGCCCTTCATGCTCCACGACAAGTGCGTGACGTGCCCACTGATAGGAGGACGCGAGCATCCGATTAATCGCGGCCAGGCATTGTGGGTAACAGTCCGGCTGGTAGAGGTAGGGCTTGAGCATGATATGCAGCGGATAGTCAAGGAACCCCTCGGTGATAATGCGTGTCATTTCGGGAATATCGCCGCGCGTAGCGGGTCGACACTTCATGGGCCACCTCCTTCATCAACATGGGCACATGAGCAATTTGCTATCAAAAACCTAACTGCAGGTAGACACCTGTCATCCTACGGGATAGACACCAATCTAGCCTTGTCAACGAGGCGTGTTTTTCTTTGTCACTCGGACTTCTTTTATTTGACGATCGGTCAGGTAATCTTACATGCACTCCCCCTCGTTGCTTTGTATCCACGAACGGACGATAATCGAGTGGTTCATATCAGGAGGACTGCATGCGACTCTTTCGCGCCCTGTGCGCCATGCTCGGGGCACTACTCATCGTGTCGACGCTACCGTCGGGAGCCTACGCCGCCGACGGGCCGACACTGTCGGAGGCCTTCGTCCTGACCAAGGACGGCCAGCTCGTCGACACGCTGACCATCATTGATCCGTCCCGGACAATGAGTGAGTCGGCGTGCCAGCCCTACGCCGGTAAATCATCGGACCAGCATGTCGAGTTCGTGACGCGCGACGACGCAACCGTGTGCCACATGCAGCTCATGTACACGAATGCGGAGAATGAATCTGAGTTCTCCCTCGAGGACTCCGGCGAGTTCGTCATGACCGCTCACGCCGAGCGCACGCTCACCGAGTCTCGAAAGCTGTTCCACCCGGACTTGACGCTTAAGTCTCTGTCCCTGAGTGTCGAGGGAGAGGTACAGTCCGCCACCGCGGGAGCTTCCACGTCTGCAACGACGTACGAGGGCCGCACATTCTCCGTCACTTCCTGGACCGACACCGTCCCCCAAATGATCACCGTGAAAGGGTCTCTCACCCCTGGCGGCGACCCCAGTGCCGCGGCGACGACGAATGCACTGAAGGATCCGTGGGGCGTGACCCCGATGCCTACCTCGGCCTCGGCGAGCTCGAGCGTAGCACCGACGGCGGACGCTGCCGCCGCACCCGAAGAATCCTCCGATCCTCCGATCGCTCTTCTCATCGGTCTCATCGTTGGCCTCGTCCTTCTCGTCATCGGCATCGTGGTTGTCGTCTACGTTGTGCGTGCCAAGCGTGGAAAGAAAGCGACATCCGGAACGCAGGCCGCCACCCCGGCTTCGCATATACGCGGTCCCTCTCCTGCTCGTGGGAACGAGGGCGTGGAGCACTACGTCCCTCCGACACCGATTGCGCCCGCCGCTACGTCCGCTCCTGCTCCGGCTCCCACCAAGCGTCCTTCGACCTCCCTGAATCCTCCGCAGCCGACGCCGCGTGACACCGGTTTCACGTGGGAGCACAAGTCGCGCCCGATGCCCACCGCTGCTCCCGTAGCTGCGACCCCGGAGGCTCCCAAGAGGCGACGCTCGCGCAAGGACCACAGGCCTGCGGTCTTCCCCGAGCGCCCCGCACAGCCGATGGCCGGCCAGCCGATGCCTGGCGCCGGCATGTCCGACGGCCCCCTCCAGGTCCCGATGACCGGCGTTTCTCAGCGCAGTGCGGCCCCGGCCGCACCCCCTGCTTCCCCGCAGGCTCCTACCGTCGCGCCTACCCCGGCCACCAGTCCGACACCCACGCAAGCGTCCCAGCCCGTCGTGACGGTGCCGCAGGCCGCAGCATCGGCACCACAGCGAGAGACTCACACGGAGTCCGCCTCTGATTCCTCGCTTCATCGTCGTTCGCGCCAGGCCTCGGAGGCTCAGCAAGCGGCCGACGCTCAGCCGGTGTTCCCGAGCAGACGTTCACAGCGTCAGGTGGTCCGCGACGCGCATGTTCCTCAGCCTATTCCGGCCCCCGGAGAAGCACCTGCAGCACAGCAGGTGCCGATTCCCGTGCCCATGCCTCCCGTTCCGCCCGTGCCGCCGCCTCCCGCGAGCGCCGTCGACGCTCCCGAGACGATGCTAATCCCGAAGGTCCGCCAGGCTGCTATTCCGGTGCCCAAGCCCGTCGTGGAACCCGAGCCGATCGTCGAACCGGAACCCGTCGTGGAACCCGAGCCCGTCGCGGTGGTCGAGCCTGAACCGATCGTCGAACCGGAACCCGTCGCGGTGGTCGAGCCTGAACCGATCGTCGAACCCGAGCCGGTCGCTGTGGTCGAGCCGGAACCCATCGCGATGGTCGAGCCTGAACCGATCGTCGAACCGGAACCCATCGCGGTGGTCGAACCGGAACCCGTCGCGGTGGTCGAGCCCGAACCCGTCATCAAGCCGGAGCCCGTCGTGGCGGCTGAGCCCGATCCGATCGTCGAACCCGAACCGATCATCGAACCTGAACCGATCGTCGCGCCGGACCCCGTCGTCGAGCCGGAGCCCGTCGCGGAACCCGCCCCGGCCTCGTCGATGTTGTTTATTGATGACGCGGAGATGCCGACCGCGCAGATTCGTCGTGTCCGCCGGGAGAGGCCCGCAGACTGGGGGATGCCCGAGCCGGTCGCGCCGGTGCAACAGCCCGAGCCCGCCCCTCAGGTGTCCACTCCCCCGATGACGCCGGCTCCGTTCGAGCAGAGTGCGCCCGCCATGCCTTCGGTCGTCGAACAGCCGCAGGCCCCCGCATCCCCGCAGATGCCTGCCGCCTTCCAGGCGCCGGCCGCTGCGACCCCCTTCCAAGAGGACTGGAACGCGGAAATCTCCCAGAAGAAGGAAGCCCCGCGCGAGCAGGAAGGTGACAAGAAGCGCCGCAGGCTGTGGGGCTGGGGCAAGCGCCGCAAGAAGCGCAACGAGGCCGCCACCGCGCCCGAACCCGAGATCGATGAGCCGATCGAGTCCTCTCACGCGCCGATGATTTCAGTCGACGCGCAGGACGAGGATGACTGGAACGACTGGCAGAACTGGAACTCGCGCAGCTAACCGAGCGCCGGGGAGCGCCTATAGGCGGCTCTCGACCTTGGCAAACTCGACGTAGTGCGCGAGCTCCTCATCCAGATCATCCGGACTATCTGCGCCATCGGACGTGGCCTCGGCCTCTACATCCGCTTCATCCTGTCCGTAGCGCTCCAACAGGAGGCGCTCTCGGTAGAGGTTGTCCGCTGTCACCCCGATGGTACGGATGAGGGATGCGTTGAGGGCCATGCCGACGATAATGCCGATAATCGGCAGGATCTGCGCCATCTTCAGGCCGACGAGACGCGCGCCCAGTGCCGCGAACAAGGAGTTCACGGACGCCGTCAGCGCATTGTTCCCGATGCTCTCCATCGATCCGCGTTTGGTGAGCTTGCGCACCACCTTGTTAAACATGCGCATCGAGGTCTCCTTCTCGACGGCATGGTCACCAACAGTGCTACGCGGGGCGATCGCCTGGGATAAAACCATCGCGGAAAACAGCTTTTCAGCTGGGTCCTTCGTGTCATAGCCGTAGTAGGCAGCCGTGTGGGACACGAGGCGCGCAGAGGAAGCCAAGAACGTCGCGATATCGAGGCCGATCGCCCCCACGATCACGCCGATACCGGGCGCCGATGCGATGCCCAGACCGAGGAGAGCAGCGACCGACCCTCCCGTCGCGAATACACTGCTCACCGCTCCCTCCGTCACGGCAGCAACGGCGTATCCGACCTTCAGGTGGGGCCTGACCGATTGGATCTCGGCCAGGTTGAGGTTTCGGATGTCCTCGAGGCACTCGATGTCGTTGCCCGCCCGGCGATACGCCTTCACAATTCGCTTTCGCGGAACTGAGGATTCGGCGGCTGACGTTGTCTTCTCGACGAGCCCCAGGACAGCCGATGAGGTCTTGTCCGCAATCGCGGCCCCGCCGGGCACCTTGCGCGCGAAGTCGGCCATCTTTTTCAAAGGGGTGAGCACGTACGAACGGATGCGCTGAGTGATGACGCGAGGACTGCGCGGGCTGATCTGAGCAGCCTTCCATTCTTGGATCGCATCCCACTGCGCACGATCGTCACCGGTCATGCGCTGACGTATGTCGTCAGCTTCGCTGTCCGCTTCTTTTAAAAAATCCGGCATACCCCCAGCCTACACGGCCGACAATCGCGACTTCATGGAACCGCGGGAGCGAGACTGCCACTCCCCTACGGGCGGCTCTCGGCCTCGGCGATCTCCACGTAGCGCGCGATGTCTGCGCTCAGCTCCTGGGTATCGGCAGGCCTCACCAGGTCCGTGGAGGCACCGTCGCCAGGCTCCACGCGGCCGTAGCGTTCGGCGAGGAAGCGCTCGCGATACAGGTGATCGGCGGTCTCGCCGATGGTGCGCATCAGGGCGGCATTGAGCCCGGCACTCACGACGACGCCCGCGACGGGGACGATCTGCGCGAGCTTGCGGGATGCCAGGCGCACGCCCATCGCACTGAAGAGGGAGTTCATCGCGCTCACGACCACGTTGCTGGCGAGGCCGTCGAGCGAACCGCGCCGGGCGAGGTCGCGCATCACCTTATTGAAGGCCAGCATCGTCGTCTGCTTTTCAACGACGAAATCGCGACCGCTGCCCGTCGGATCGATCGCCTGTGAGAGCACCATCGTGGAGAAGAGTCGCTCAGTCGGGTCCTCCGAGTCGTAGCCGTAGTACGCGGCCGTGTGCGCAACGAGGCGGGTCGCGGCAGCCAGGAAGCTCGTGATATCAACGGCGATCGCCGAGGCCGTGACGCCCACTCCCGGGGCGGAAGCCACGCCCATGCCAAGCACTGCGGCAACGGAACCACCCGAGGCGAAGACGCCGCTCACCGCGCCCTCGGCGGCCGCGGTCGTCGAATAGGCCAGGCTCAGGCGGGGCTTGACGGTGAGGACGTCGTCGAGCGTCAGAGAGCGGATGTCCTGCAGGGTCCGCACGTCAAAGCCCGCGGAACGATAGGCCTTGAGGATGCGCTTGCGGCGCACCGAGGCCTCGGATGCGGAGGCTGCCAGCTCGACGAGGCCGAGGGCAGCGGAGGACACGGTTCGGGTCAGCGCCTCGCCGCCGGGCACCTTGCGCGCGATGGACACCGCCTTACCCAGGGGCGCGAGGGCCGCCGAGCGGACGCGCTGGGAGATGACTCGGGGGCGGATCGGGCGCATCTGCACCTCCTTCCACCGCTGGATTTCGTCCCAATGGGCGGCGTCGGACTCGCTCATGCATGCACGCAGATCGTCAGACATGCTCTCCCCGTTTCTCTCGCGGTCGCTAACTCACCAACACTACACAGTGAGGGCCTCGTGCGAGGCTGTAGCGCCGCCGCGTCCCCTGTTATGCTTGTGACCTGGTAGTCAGATTCGGCCTCGATACGAAGGAGCTTCCGTGGAATCTCGTGAGTCGCTCATCAACCAGATCGCTCTTCTCCATGAGGAGAAGGAACACCAGAAGATCATCGCACTCATCGAGGGCCAGCCCCCGGCCGCGATGGACTACGAGCTGACGAGCCTGCTGGCGCGCGCCTACATCAATTACGCTCAGCCCTACATGGATTCTTTCCAGGAACACATCAAGCACGCGGTGGAGCTGCTGCGCAGCGTTGAGGCCGAGGGCATGGCAGACCCGCAGTGGTACTACCGCATCGGCACCGCCCTGTACTGGCAGGACGAGGAGGAAAGTGCCATCACGTACCTGGAGCAGTGCCTCGCGATGGACCCGACCCACGAGGACGCTCCACAGGTCATCGAGGAGTGCAAGCGCGCCCTCGAGCGTCGCACAGTCATACGTCCCCTCGACATGCGTGCACTTATCGACTTCTTCGAGCGCAACGACTACAGGTACGACGTTGAGGACAATCGCCTGCGCACGGGCTTCACGAACGGCTACTACGTGTTCTCCGTGATCGACGACGGAGCGGACCTGAGCATGTGGGGCGGCATCCGCGAGGATGTGTCGATGGAGCTGCGCCCGCGCCTCATCCAGACGTGCAACGACTGGAACGCGGCCACCAAGTGGCCCAAGGTCTACGTGGCGACGCTGGACGACGGCACGCAGCGCGTGTGCGCCGAGCAGTTCGTCTCGTCTCGCTACGGCATGACTGACGCGCAGGTGTCGATCAACATCGACCGTTTCATTTCCGCGTCCGAGTCCTTCTTCAAGGAGCAGATCGAGCGCATCCCCGCACTGGGTGGCGCGAGCGAGTAACGCTCGCACAGAAACGTTCCTCGGCCTCGTCTTTTCGGACGAGGCCGGGGTTCGTTATACGGTCACTGCCCGACGCGCTGCGCCAATGCTCTACGCATTGCTGCGGGGCACGTAGACGCTAAGGCCGCCGTCGCTGACCACGCCCGTGAGGGTCCCGTCATCCGCGACGAGCACGGACGGGTGGTCACCGATGATGCACTCCCACGCCTGGCCTGCGTGGCGTGTCCCCACGTAGAGGGTCTTCTCAGCGGCCATTCGATCGGAGAGGATGACGGCGCAGCCGGAGCCGGGGATCTCGTCCTTGCCTTCGCGGGCAAAGCCCACCACGTCGGGATGATCAAAAGCACTGTGCTGCGGGCCGACAGCCGCGCGGGCTCGGATACTCATGAGGACCGGCAGCTCACGAACGGCGGGCAGGTCGTCGGACTCGGGGGAACCCAGAAGGTCACCCCAGAACACGCAGGGAACCCCGGCCTCGTTGAAGAGGATGAGGGCGTAGGCGGCCGCCTTGAACCAGGGGGCGACCGTGGAGGCCAGGGACTGGCCGGGCTGCGTGTCGTGGTTTTCGACGAAGGTGACTGACTTGTCCGGATGGGAGGCAGTCAGCGTGTTCTCCCACAGGCGCGCCAGGTCCACATTGCCATCCGAGGCCGAGGCCTGGTGGAGGTGGTAGTGCAGGGGGACGTCGAAGAGCATGACGTTGGGGACCCGCTCCAGGTAGTCCTCGAGCTCGCGCACGTCGCCGCTCCAGTACTCGCCGACGGCGGGTAGGCGGCGCCCCGTGGAGGCGCGCAGGTCTTCGAGCCAGCGGGCGTAGAAGTCCGATCCCACGTGCTTGACGGCGTCGAGGCGCAGCCCGTCCACGCCGGTCGTCTCGACGTACCACTTGCCCCAGCGGTCCAGCTCTTCGCTGACGCGGGGGTCGGTGACGTGCACGTCGCAGCCCATCAGATAGTCGAAGTTGCCGAACTCGGTGTCGACGGACTCGTTCCACTGCTTGCCTTCGAAGAGCCACAGTCCGTTGCGCTTCGTGGCTTCATCCCAGTCGATGCCGTGGAAGCACGTCCAGTCCCACGTGAAGGCCGAGTAAGCGCCCGCGCGCCCCGGGAACGTGAAGTGGGTCCACGCCTCGATCGTCTCGGGCTCCCCGATGGCCTCGTGGCGGTTCTGGGGGTTGATCGGGGTGGCTCGCACGGTCTCGGTCGCGTCAGCGCCCATGCGGTGGTTGAGGACGATGTCGGCGCACACGGCGATTCCCGCCTCGTGCAGGGCTTCGATGGCGGCCAGGTACTCGTCCTTCGTCCCGTACTTCGTGGGCACGGAGCTCCTCTGGTCGAACTCGCCAAGGTCGTACAGGTCGTAGACGCCGTAGCCGACGTCGTTGATACCCTCGTGGCCCTTGTAGGCGGGCGGCAGCCAGATGATGGTGACGCCCAGGTCCGCGATCGCCTGGGCGTGCTCGGCGAGGTAGCGCCAGTGGCTGGCGTCCGGCACCATGTCCCAGGCGAAAGCCTGCAGGATCAGCGGACCCGCCTCCGTCATGGACGAGGCCAGGGCCGGTTCGATCGTCTCATTCACCCGCATATCGTGGCAGGTTTCCCCGCCCCCGGGCGCGCGAGAATGGGAAACAGTGGCGGGGTATACACGGTAACGAGGCCGGGGCTGGGTACCGCTGATGCGCGCGGTACGGTCCGGGCCCCGTCGGTGGTGCGTTACTTGCGGCGCCCGAGGCGTCCCTTAACGCTGGAGAGAGTGGAGGCGGCGCTCGACGCACCGTCGGCGATACCCGAGGCCGCGCTCTTGGCACCGACCATCACGACCTTCGCTTTGCCGCGCAGGCCTTTCTTGATAGTTGTCGCCGTCTCAGGTGTTTGTCCCTGCTTGGTCGCGCCGAGGCGATGCCGGTCCCACTCGTCGACGTCGACGCCGGGGGGAGGGATCTCGCGCAGGTGCTCTTTGAGGAGCGCGGACTGGGACTGGAGCGCCATGAAGGTCAGGCCACTCGATACGAATCCGCCGATGACGGGGACAATCTTCGAGAATCCCTTGGCGGCTGTGCTCTTCGTGATGTTGATGCCGATGAGGCGCAGGCTGTGCTTGACGACCGGGTACCAGGTGATGCTCATAAGGGCACGCTTGGTCGCGTGATTCCGGTATGCGGTCTTGGCGGCCACGCGCGCAAACGCCGTCAGGGACTGGGCGGCGCCCCCGACCCCCAGCATGACGCCGAAAAACACGGCGAGCACGCCGAGCGTGTCGTCGTCAGCGTCTCGCCCGTCCGGGAGGAGATCTCCCCAGCCGTACAGGTAGGCGAGCTTTTGCATGATCCTCAACGCGTGCGCGTAGTACTGCATCAGGTCCGCGGGGATCGTGCCGAGCATCGCGAAGCCGCCGGGGATACCCGCGACGAAGGAGATGGCCGCCGACTTGTTCGTCTCGTAGGAGATCGCTTCCTCTGCAAGCCTGTCGATCTCGGTCAGGGAGACTCCGGCGAGCAACGGATTCGAGTCGATTGCGCGCTGGATTGCGTCGTCACCCATGTGGAGTTTGCGCAGCTCCTGGTGCAGGAACTCCTCGCGGTTGACGCGCACGCCGGGCACGCGCACCACCTTCGCCAGGAACTCGAGCGCTCGCTGTTCCGGCTCGGATTGCTGCCCTGTGGCAACTCCAGCCGTCTGGCTGTTGCGGGCACGGGCGTTCATCATGTCGGGCATCGAGCTCCTCCTCGTCTGACGACGCGCGGACAGCGCGCATCCGGTCCCACTCTAGCGAGCGACGCCCACTCAGCGCAGGCCTCACGAGGCCGGGGCTGAGTTCTGCTCCCACGTACCTCCCGTTCCGGGCATAGGCTGGTCTCATGTGGATCCTCGCTGCCTGCTTGTCAGCCCTGTTCGCAGGGCTGACTGCCGTCCTCGCGAAGGCGGGCGTCGCGTCAACGAACTCGACGGTCGCGACGGCGCTGCGCACGGTTGTCGTGGCCGCGGGGGCGTGGGGCATGGCGGCGCTGACGGGAACGGCTTCCGGCGTTGCGTCCGTCGACGGGACTTCGGCACTGTTCCTGGTGCTGTCCGGGTTGGCGACGGGAGCCTCATGGCTGTGCTACTTCGCGGCGTTGTCTCGAGGGGACGTGTCCCGCGTGGCGCCGATCGACAAGCTGTCGACGGTCCTCGCGATCATCCTCGCGCTCATCCTGCTGGGCGAGCCGGTGAGTTTGTGGGGCGCGGGCGGGGTTGTCGCGATCACGGCGGGAACGCTTCTGATGGTGGAGCCCTCCGACCTGTCTGGCTTGCCTCGTGCGCTGCGCGGGGGCGGGAGCTGGCTGACATTCGCGCTCGCGTCCGCTCTGTTTGCGGCTCTGACGTCGATCCTCGGGAAGGTCGGTATTTCGGGCGTTGATCCGACGCTGGGGACGGCGATGCGCACGATGGTGGTGTTGGCGATGGCGTGGGTGATCGTAGGCGCGCAGGGGCACCTGGGCGAGGTTCGGTCGGTCCCCGGCCGTGAGCTGGCGTTTATCGTCGCGTCGGGCGCTGCGACATGCGCGTCGTGGCTGGCGTACTATCACGCGCTGAAGGATGGACCCGCCTCGGTCGTCGTGCCCATCGATAAGCTGTCGATCCTCGTGACCGTCGCCGTGTCGGCCGTGGCGTTTCACGAGCGTTTCACACCGCGCTACCTGCTCGGCCTGGCCCTCATGTGCGCGGGAACGGCGGCCATGGTGGTGGCGTAGATTCGCATCTGCTCGACGTTCTAGTGGCCTCGTTTTTCTTCTGAGGTGTCGGTGTTGTTGACGATAAGCTGCCCCAGCGGGAACGGGCCGGTCGTCTCGGTGGTGGTGACCAGGCCGTTGATGGTCTGAGTGTCACCCGTGAAGGGGTTGGTGGCCGTGCCCGCCCAGGTGGTGGTGAGTGTGATGGTGCGCGTGGCGGAGGGGTAGGGCCCGTCCAGGAAAGACTTCCACCCGCTCGGCGCCTTGTAATAGTGACGAATCAGGGCGGGGTCGGTGTTGGGGTCCATGCCCTCTTGCCAGGGCATTCCCGGCGAGGTCGTGGTCAAGTCCGGGGTTCCATCTCCCCAGCTCCACGTGTAGGACGTGGCCGTCAGAGTAATGGTGATGGCGTGGCCCAACAGCGTAACGGTGCGGGTCTGCGTGGGATGCGTGGCCGCGACGAGCGTAGGAATGTACTTGTTCGTGTACGAGACACCTTCGGGCCGCTTATGAAGACCTGCGCCGTCGGCATGAATCGTCGTCGCTGCGTAGTAGAGGATCTCCCGCGTGGTTGGCAGCTGCCCCGCGTTACTACCGTCCCCCTTCCGCGTAATGTGCGCACACACGAATGGGGCAGATTCGGTCCCATCCGGCAACGTCACTGTATGCATCGTGTGACCATCGCACTTATCATCCTCCGCATAGACGTGCGCCTCTGCGCTTGCATCAGCAGAATTCGACAAACGGATCGACTCATCATTTGGTGATTCCGTGCTGGGCTGAACACCGCTGTCGTACTGTCTTTTCCCTTGTCGAAGAAGCGCATCGATATCGCCATCGTGCGCGTCTGTATTAAAAATCGGAGGAGGATCAGATTCTTCTGCCTGCACTGACTGGGGTAGAAGCACAACTGCAAGAATTGCCAGAACGATTGCTGGCCAGACTCCGAAGATCTTCTTAGTCATTAGCTTTTTCCATCCCAGCTCGAGTCACGACCCAGCGCCCATCTTCCCATGTCATCACTAATGCGAAGATGGAATGATACGGCTGCTCACGCACGAATATGCTCTTCTTCCGACAAATCGTCCCGTCCGCTGAACTAATCGCGAAGACCACCGCGACCGCGTTGGAGTCCCCCTCTCCGTCCGACGACTCGGCAGGTTCAAGCTTCAGAACATGTTCCACGCTCGACGAATTGTTGTATAGCCAACCCTCACCGTAAAGGGCATTAATCCTCTGCATCACCTCACGAGCGAACTGAGAATCGCCAGCAGACATATCTTCAAAAAGCGTTGTGTCTCCAGTGTTCCACGCATAGACCATGAGGGCGAGATAATGTTCGGCAGCTGCTTCGGCTCCTCGCTCACTGTTTTCCTTGGCTTCTTCGGGTAGTTCGGGCTTCGTGTAGGTGTCTGCCGCGTACTGGGCGGGGCGCACGAGGACTCCGTCGAGGCCGATCTCATAGCCGCCAGACATGGCGGGCTCGCTGGACACTGTTGACGCGGGCACTGGATAAACCGTGGGCGTCGCGGCGGCGCTGGGGTTCTCGCTCCACGAGGCGATGCCCGCAGCCAGCGTGTAGGCAGCAACAGATGCCACAGCCACCAGCACGGTGAGCCCGATGCCGATCGCCCACGGGCGCAGCGCTGCGCGCGTGTCCGCTATGGAGCGCTTCTTGCGGCGTGACGGTGGGGCGAGGAAGTCTTGCTCGTCTTCTTCGGTGATGGGTCGCTCGGATAGGGGTGGGACCTTCATGGTGTGTGTGCCTCCACGGTGAGGTGTCCTCCGACGCGCCCCCACCCTTGGGAGCGCGCCCTTTCTCATCAGGGTACGCGCAGAACCGACACGAAACACCAAGAATGCTGCGCAACCATCACGCAAATCCGCCCACCCACATTCCTGCAACCGCACGGATGTGCATGCCCGGCCCCGGCCTCGTCCATTGAACGTAAGGCCATGGGTCACTCTCCAGGGAAATACTCCTCGACGATCCCATCCAACTGCACACGGATCTCCTCGAAGGAGCGGTCCAGGTCGAGCGTCGTCGCGCTGATGCGGTTGCCGCTCATGCGGTAGGTGGCGTCGGGCTGAATGCCCTCGTCGGTGGCGGCGTAGAGGAGCATGCCCGATACCTCAACGCTCTCCCCCGCTTGCTCGAACGCAATCTGTTTGTTCTTCACGTACGCGAAAATCTGGTACAGGTTCCCCGAATGCACGGTCCTCTTGTCAAAGTTGCTCTGCATCGTGGACGCGTAGTACTTCGCATCGATGATGAGCACGCGGCCGCGAGCGCTCAGCGTGATGTCGCTGCGCATGGCGGGTAGGCCGTCCGAAACCCCGTCGTCCAGCGCCCAGTCAATGAAGGACGCACTGGCGTTCAAACGGGGATGCTCCCTGCGGTAATACTCGAGGATGAACTTCTCGTAGAGACGGCTCATGCGCTGTTCGTCGAAGAAATCCATCATGCGCGTGGTGCCATCGCTCTGGGTTTGGAGGAGGCCCTTGACGACCAACCAGCACACCGCCATCAGCATGCGGTACGTGCGATTGTTGCGGTCGTATCGCATGTTCCACTCGACCGTGTGCAGGTCGATCGCGCGTACGTCCGCGAAGAAGACCATGAGCTTCTTCAGGCTCTTCTTGCGTGCCTTCGAGATGTCTGAGCGCACGAGCAGCGCGACCGTTGCCTTGATGACGCGGTTCATCGTCGTGTCGACGCTGAACTCGTCGTAGGAGCACACGAGCTGGCGTCGCAGAATCGCCTGCGATTTCACGGACTCTGTGACCTCGATTTTGCCGCGTAGGGAGGAGCGTGCCTCGGTTCGGTTCACATACTCCTGCCCGAGGCCTCGTTTGAGTTGCAGGGAGACGCCTCTCTCGAGGATGGCGGCGCACAGCTCGGCGGCGTTGCCGAAGTCCTCCGTGGCCACGGCGCGGTAGCCCTGCTCGCGCAGCGCCGAGAAGGCGTAGGCGAGCATGTGGAAGACGTTGCGGACGCGAATCACCGCAGCGTCCTGCGCAGCCTGTCGCTCCACTCGCGGACCTTGCCGGGCTCGTCGAACCAGTATTCCTTGAGCATCGGGATGAGTTCGTAGTCCACGATCGAGGCCAGGGACGCGTCGGTGCAGGTCTCAGGTTTCATGTTGCAGAAGTAGCTGTGTCCGATGCAGAAGCCCTCGCCGAGAGACTCGTCCTCGGCGATCGCACGGTTGAGAGATTCCACCTCGCGCACCAGGGCCTCGAACCTCAGATTGCCGAGGCCGGAGCAGTAGTCGCGGAAGCCGTCGGAGTCGAAGGCGGGGCACAGCTCCACGAAGGCGAAGCGGCGTCGCAGCGCGTAATCAAGCATGGCGAGGCTGCGGTCAGCCGTGTTCATCATGCCGATGATGTGGAGGTTGCGAGGCACGTAGAAGAGCTCGCGGGAGTAGAGGAGCTGAAGTTTGTTCTTCGGTCCGCGTTTATCGCTCTCGATGAGCATGAACAGCTCGCCGAAGATCTTGGAGAGGTTGCCGCGGTTGATCTCGTCGATGATGAAGAAGTATGCGTTCTCCTCGTCGTCGGCGGCCTTCTTGCAAAAGGAATAGAACGCACCCTTGACAAGCTCGAACCCCGCGCCGGAGGGACGATACCCCTCGATGAAGTCCTCGTAGGAGTAGCTCTGGTGGAATTGGATCAGCATGACCCGTGAGGCGTCCTTGACGCCCATCATCGAGTAGGCGAGGCGCTTGGCTGCATAGGTTTTACCGACGCCGGGTGCTCCCTGCATGATGATGTTCTTCTTCGTGCGCAGCAGCCCTACGATCGCGTCGTAGCGTTCCTCGCCCATGTAGACCTCGTTGAGGAATTGCCGGGCGGAGTACTCCGGGAAGATTACAAGTGGTTCTTCGCTCTCAACGTCGTCGTCACTGTCCTCGAAGAACGTCTCAATGCGAGAAAGGAGTTCAGGGTAGTCGGTGATTTCTGTCAGAGTCTTCATTGCCAGTCGTTCGTCGATTGGCCAGTTTCCTGCGGACGTCCAGCGAACCTCCCGACAGTTCGGGTAGTGGCCGCCCTCCGGATCAAAGACGTAGTCACCCGCAACAATTCCTCGCCCGAGAATCTCTGAACGTCCTTTCTTCACGAAAACGACATCGCCCGGCTTCATCTCGTTCGCGAACTGCCACAGGGCGTGAATGTCGTTCTTCTGGGTACCGTTTTCGGGATAGGTCTGGAGCATCTGCGCCTTCAGATCTTCCTTATGTGCGTAGGCAGTCAGATCCCCTATCTCGCCCCACGCAAGCCCCATGATTCCACGCTCATAGAACTCGTCCCACATGCAGGCTCCCCGGCCGGGGGCGTAGAGCCAGTAACGCACGGTCTGCACGTCGGCGTCCCCCAGGGCAGCCTCCTGGGTAACTTCTTCCTTCTCTTTGTCAGAGTCTTTGTTCTCACGGTTGACCTGTTCGGAAACGCGCCACGCGTATGCCGAAAGCTCGGGGAAGGATGCGTACTCGTAGGTTCCGGATTTCAACACCGACAGAATGCTGTCGCGAATCCGCAGGTATTCAGCAGATCCGGGCACTTTCTTTATCGACGCCAGCACAGAACGAACCGATGAAGGCATCCGGTCGGGCAGCGCGAGGAACCATCGGTCTCGGGAGCTCAAGTTGACGTAGGCGTATGGGCGAATCCAGAAGAGTCCCATCGTGACGTTCCAGCTGGCATGGCGCTGTTGAAGGACTGCATCGTAGGCGTGACGGAACACTGCCTCTGTCTGTTCAGTCGGCTGATCCGCGTGGATGAGGGCGGCCGCGAACAGCTCCCACAGCCTGTCGATATCCCCATCGTCCCGACGTACCTGGTCGTAGAAGGTCGCGTTGATGTTGAGCAGGACGGGGACACCGACAAAATCATCATGCAGAGGGGCCTGAACGCCGAGAGCACCACCAATTCCGAGAGCAACCGCCCGGCGCTTATTGTCTGTGAGGCCTCGATTGAAGAGGCCGTAGATCGTAAAAGGATCAATATCGGTCGGAATGCCGCCTGAGTCAAGCGTCGGCAGGTCCATACCGAGTTCGGCGTAGACCTGCTTCAACGTTGCAATGAGGCCCTGCCGGTCATCCCTGAAGGCAAGCAGTTTGTCCGCTAGTTCCATGAAAAAGCGCGGCCATGAGTACTGGCTATCCGTCGTCATGGCCACACCCTACCACCCGGGTGACAGGCGACACGATTTACGCACACGAGTCCCCAATAGCAAAGCCGGGCCACGCCCTCGCGTGACCCGGCCACTACCTCGTCAGACCGAGTTGATGCAGGCAACCTCCACCGTCGCGAGGGGAACAATTCCACTCAACGTATCCCCTAGCGCATCTTCAGCACGGTCGAGCTCATAGCGCATCTGCAGGTTCATCCAGAATCCCGGGGTTGTGCCGAAGTAGCGAGAGAGACGCATCGCAGTGTCGGCCGTAATGCCCCGCTTTCCGTGGACGATTTCGTTGATACGGCGGGGCGGAACACCGATAGCAATGGCAAGCTTGTGCTGCGTAAGTCCGAAGCCCTCAATGAAGTCTTCCATCAGGACTTCACCCGGGTGAATCGGAGCGACTGTTACAACAGACATCAGTTCCCTCCCGTTCCTACAGCAAGCCTATACTCTCCCGAGTGCAGCTTCGACGAACCCCGTCAGGCTCACACCAAGGGCATTATCCACGCCGACGTGGAGCAGGCACAGCATCTCGGTCACTTCCACCAAGAGCACACAGCTGCCGCCCGCTTTCAATGCGTACCAGAAGCTCGAGAGCGCGCCGAATCAGCGCTGCATGGTCATCCATTCCAGTGAGGGCAGCGGCGCACGTAAGCGACTCGTCATCAACGTCAATTGTCATTCGCATAGCATCCTCCAGGGCCAGAGTAAGGCTGATCTCCACAACTGGCGATATGCCGACCAGAACCGTCCACGCTCACGCTTATCCAACAGCAAAGCCAGGCCATGCCCTCGCGCGACCCAGCCACTGCCTTTCCCGAAATATCCTCTAAACAAGGAACCTATCATTCATCCGAAAGCAGCTTTAGCGCAGGAAGCTTTTCTCTGGAGATGGTCGTCCTCGTTGGCTGATGCCATTCGGGCAGGTGATCAAGACTCCCACCGAATGCCAGAATCGTCTGACCTGCCAAATCAGTACAAGCTTGAAAGAAACCTTCCACCCCCATCAGATTCATCGAGTTCCCCTTATTCTGAACCCATAATGCGCCAGATACGTTCGTAACAGAATAAGGATCACCTCCATGACTAAGTAAATCACGCAATTCCTTCATATCACGCAGATATTTTCGTAATTCATCACCCTCAAAGACCGTCCAACGCGATCGATTCCCTCCCCCAGGAGGATCCCCTTTTACTCTAGTACGGACACCCCACTCACGAGTAAAC
>ERZ1674236.91-NODE-91-length-24392-cov-6.781814_pt1 | contig 24392 bp, 28 predicted proteins | sample MGYA00581210_ERZ1674236 | MGnify/ENA primary metagenome ERZ1674236 (study PRJEB41354, sample SAMEA4873328) | human saliva metagenome | biome: human-associated habitat [ENVO:00009003]; feature: mouth environment [ENVO:08000002]; material: saliva material...
GGGGGTCGCCCAGGAGGTGCCGAGACGGGCGAGCAGGCGCCCGTCGGGCAGCGTCTCCCAAATACCGTATCGGACCTTGCGCGACAGGCGCTCATGCCCGGCCTGGTCGAGGGCCACGAAGGTCAGGTTGGTGGGCGAATCCATGGTGACGACGTAGCCGGCGCGCTTGAGCGCCCCTCGGATGCGCGCGGTCGCCTTCACGGCGGGCTCACCGATCGTCAGGTAGAGACCGTCCTCGAAGAGCGCCTCGAACTGGACGCCGAGGAGACGCCCCTTGGCCAGGAGCGCCCCGTGCTGCTTCATCTGCGTGACGAACTGACGGATCGAGCCCCGGGTCGGAATGACGACCGCCTCGCCGAAGAGGGCCCCGCACTTGGTGCCGCCGATGTAGAACACGTCGGTGAGCCTCGCCAGGTCGGCCAGCGTCACGTCGTTGGCCGGGGAAGCCAGCGCGTAGGCCAGTCGGGCGCCGTCCACGAAGAGCTTCAGGTCGCGTTCGCGGCACACGCGCGAGAGCTCCTCAAGCTCCTTCAGGGAGTACAGGGTGCCGTACTCGGTCGGCTGGGAAATGTAGACGAGGGCGGGGGCGATCATGTGGTCGCGCGCGCCGTCGCCCTCCCACGCCGAACAGATGCGCTCGACATCGGCTGCGTTGATCTTGCCGTCAACGGCGGGAACGTCCAGGATCTTGTGGCCGCCACGCTCGACGATTCCGGCCTCGTGCATGTTGATGTGGCCGGTATTGGGGGCGATGACGCCCTGCCAGGGCAGGAGGATCGCGTCGATGACGGTCGCGTTCGTCTGCGTGCCGCCCACCAGGAAGTACACGTCGGCGTCGGGGGTGGCGCAGGCGTCGCGGATCAGTTCGCGGGCGCGCTCGCAGTGCTCGTCGGTGCCGTAGCCGCTGGTCTGTTCCATATTGGTGGCGACGAGGGCGTCCAGCACCCGGGCGTGAGCCCCCTCCTGGTAATCACTGGAAAAGTTCGGCAGCGCGTGGGAAGAATTCACGCAGATATTATTCCACGCAAAGCATCAGATAGTTGCCGAAACACCACCCGGCGCTTTCACCCATCGCGCACAGCGATTACTCTGACGGGATCGGGCTAAGCCGCCCACCCTCACTCAGGAGCAAAAGGAGGCTACGGAAGATGTCGACACGTAGCACGGGCCGCGAGGAGTCCACCAAACGCGACAGCCGGGAGTACTGGAATAAACGGGCCGCGACGTTCACCCGCTTCGCGACCGGCGAGTACGAAAGCTGGCTCATGCAACTCCTCGCCCTCAACCCCGGCGAGGTGCTCTTGGACATGGGATGCGCAACCGGTACGCTCGCGGTCCCCCTGGCCAGGGACGGGCACCACGTCCATGCCTGCGACTTCGCCGAGGCTATGCTCGAAATCCTCGATGAACGCGCGGCAGCGGAACAACTGCCCATCTCCTCCCACCTGCTCGCGTGGGAGGACGATTGGGAGGAGGCGGGCCTCGGGCATAACAGCGTAGATGTCGCCTTCGCGTCACGCTCCCTCATGAGTGGAAACGTTTTCTCCGCAGTACGCAAGCTCGACGCGGCTGCCCGCTCGCGGGCGGCGGTCGTCGTGCCCGACAGCCTGCTCCCCTCCCGCGACCCGCGTCTTCTCACCTACCTGGGGCGCTCGGCGAGGCACCCGCGCGTCGTCCGCGAGGTAATCCGCGCACTCGCATCCCTGGGACGTATCCCGATTTTCGCGACCACACGAACCTTCCGCCCGATGAGGTTTTCTTCCTTCGACGAGGCCCGCTCGGACCTTCGTCGCCTGGCCGGCCCCGAGCCTTTCACCGCGCGCGAGCAGCGGCTTTTCGACGCCTACGCGGAGCAGCACTTCGTGCGTGAGGATGCCGCTACCACCTCGGAAAAGGCAGGGGAACAATGGGTCCTGGACTACCCTCTACCCGTCACCTGGGTGTTCATCGGGTGGCGCACCGACGGGCACGCGTGGGCGTAGGCAGCCCCGGCCTCGTTCTCCTTAGTCCGCGTCAGGGCGGCGCCTGCGTGCTTTGACCTCCGAGCGCCTCTTCTTGTCAGCGAGGCGGCGCAGCTTCGACCCCCGCGTTGGCTTCGTGGCCCGCCTCGGGACGGGCGGGACGAGGGCCAAACGCAGAACTTCGGCGAGGCGCTCGCGCGCGGCGGCGCGGTTGCGACGCTGGGAGCGATGCTCGGCGACGGTAATCGTGAGGAGCGTTCCCGTCAGGCGATCCCCGAGAACAGACAGGGCACGCTCGCGCTGCTTGTCATTCAGCGCGACTGTCGCAGCAAGATCCAGGCTGAGCTGCACGCGCGAATCCGCCGTATTGACGCCCTGGCCACCCGGGCCCGAGGCGTGGGAGAAGCGTTCGACCAACTCCCCCGCGGGCACGACGAGGCCGCGCGGGCAGCCGGGCCCAGCGGGAATGCACAGATCGTCCATGCGTTCCAGTGTGCACCACGCGCCGCACCCCAGCCTCGTCAGGCAAGCAGAGAGGCGACGCGCGCTTTCAGGTCAGGCAGCACGTCGGCGGCGAACCAGGGGTTCTTCTTCATCCACATCTGATTGCGCGGCGAGGGGTGGACCAGCGGGAAATACGTGGGCAGGTAGCGCTTGTAGTCGCGCACAACTTCGGTGAGCGAGGCCGAAGACTTCAGACCGAGATAGCGCCTGGTGGCGTACGCGCCGACGAGGATCGTCATCTCGAGCTTCGGCATGAGCTGAAGCAGGCGCGGGTGCCACGTGTCGGCGAAGTCCCTGCGCGGAGGCAGGTCGCCGCTCTTGCCTGTGCCCGGGAAGTAGAAGTCCATGGGGACGATCGCGAGCTTGCCGGACTCATAGAAGGTGTCCCTATCGACGCCCATCCAGTCGCGCAGGCGGTCGCCGCTGCGGTCGTTCCACACGATGCCAGTTTCTTCGGCGACGCGCCCGGGCGCTTGGCCAACGATCATGATGCGGCACTCGGGTCCCGCGTAGAACAGCGGCCCCACGCCTCGCTTCGTGAACGAAGCGTTGGCCGGGTCTGCGGCGATCTCCTCGGCAATTGCACGGACGGCCGGGTCGATGATCTCGGGTGTCATACACCCAGGGTATGCCCACCCACGAGCGTGCATCCCCCGGTGACTGACAGGTCACACGCCGCGCGGAACCAGCCATGCCGATGTGTAGCCACAGGCACACCGATTGGTAGCAGCAGCCCAACCGGGCATACAGTGGAAGACATGAGGACAACCAGGTTGAGGCGAGGGCAGTGACAACACGATTCGTGCGCCGTTCCAACAGGATGGGCGTTATCGCCGCGTCGGTTGCGATCACGCTCTCCCTATTTGGCCTCGCGGGCCTGACATCGGCGGCCCTCCATCGAACCGGTCACGGCCAGAAGGACCCCGCCCCCGTCTCTTACGAGGAGGACGGCACGACCTCCGCGCTCGCCGTCCGGGCACTAGAGGGGTCGATCCAACAGATCACCTACGACCAGGCCTACGAGGGCGTGACCTACGAGAAGGAGGCCCTCGTCTACGTGCCCGCATCCTACACTCCGGGGGTTCCCGCGAACATCGTCTACCTGACGCACGGATGGTGGGGCACGGCCGACGGCCTGGCCGGGGGAGTGGCCCCCGTGGTCGATCAGCTGACCTCCGCAGGGTCGATCGCTCCCACGATCGTCGTATTCGCGACCTACTATCCGGATCGGTCGTTCGCGACCGACGATTACGAGGACGACTACGCACTCAATCGCTTCTTCGCGACAACCGAGATCGACACGCTGATCAAGGCGGTCGAGTCGCGCTACACGACGTTCGCGCGCGGGGACACCTCGGACGAGTCGTTGCGCGCCTCGCGCAGGCACCGCGCGTTCGGCGGTTTCTCGATGGGCGCGACGACCACGTGGGACGTGTTTGCCCTGCGCCCGCAGTACTTCTACGGCTACATACCGATGGCGGGCGAGTCGTGGATCGGGCGCGAGGAGGACGGCGACTCCGCGCAGATCGCACAGCTGGTGACCGCCGGGGCCGAGCGCGCGCACTACGGGCCGCAGGACTTCCGCATCCTCGCTTCGGTCGGCTCACTCGACCCCGCACTCGGCGATATGGCACCCCAGCTGGCGCAGCTAAGCGCGGATTACCCCGACCTGATGACGGACGACAGCCTGCAGATGTGGATCGACGAGGGCGAAAACCACTCCATGACCTCGGTCGGTAACCAGGTCGCCCACGACCTGCCACTGCTGTTTCCGCCCGCGTAGGGGCCTCTCCCAGTTCACCGACAGAGTCAGCCCCGGCCTCGTTCCTTTCCTCAGGGACGAGGCCGGGGCTGGCTGACAGATAAGCGCGGCCCCTATGCGCGGGGCTGGCGCTCCGCCCACTCGCTGAGGCTCACACGCGGACCCGTGAAGAACGGAGTGTCTTCGCGCACGTAGAGGCGTGCCTCGGTGTAGCGCTGAGCGTGCATGACGCCCTCGAGACGGTCGAGGGTGTCGGCCTCGAACGCGAGCACCCACTCGTAGTCGGAGAAGCCGAAGGCCGACAGGGTCGAGCCCTTGACGTCCGGGTACTGAGCGAAGCCGTTGCGGCCGTGTTCCGCCATGATGCGGGCGCGCTCTTCGGGGGCCTTGAGGTACCAGTCGTAGGAGCGCACGAAGGGGTAGACCATCGCCCAGTCGCGGGGTGCGACGCCGCCGAAGCAGGCGGGAATGTGGCGTTTGTTGAACTCGGCGGGGGTGTGCAGGCCCATGCAGGACCACACCGGGTCCAGGAACTTGCCCAGCGCTGATGCGCGCAGGCGGTGGTAGGCATCCTGGAGGACCTGCGGGTCGTCGTCGAGCCACCACACCATCAGGTCGGCCTCGGCGCGGAAGCCGGAGACGTCGTAGAAGCCGCGGATCCCCGCGCCTGCACCCTTCACGTAGTCCAGGGACTCGGCGACGATGCGGCCGCGCTCGCCGTCGTCGGCGGGCAGTGACTCACCGAGCGCGAACACGGAGTAGAGGGCGTAGTGCTGCTTGTTGTTGACCTCATCGAAGTCGACGTCCATCGCGTCGCGCGGGTCAGTGACGCGGGCGTGTGCGGCGTGGGGATGCGGGGTAGACATGGAGTCCTCCTGAGTTGTGGCTGGTTGACCGGCGGCTCGGGCGGGCGCGCCGGAAGAATGAGGGGCGGCGCCGGGGTGAGTGCTGGCACCAGCGGACGAGGCATGGCCTGGGCGCGCCGGGGAGAGGCAGCAGTCGCTCGGGCAGACGGTGTGGAAGGGGCCGGTGCCGGTCACGGTGACGGGCGAGGGGTTCTCGCCTCGCGCCTGGGCCGCGCGCTCTTCGAGCACGTCGACCAGGGAGGACACGAAGGCCGGATCCGTCGCAACAGTGTCGGCGCGCTCGTAGGGGATCCCCAGGCGCGCGGCGGTCTCCTTCGCCTCGGTGTCGAGGTCGTAGACGACCTCCATGTGGTCGCAGATGAACCCGATGGGGACGACGACGGCGCCGGTCAGCGGGCTTGCGTCGCCGGCAACATCCTCGAGGAAATCGTTGATATCGGGTTCGAGCCAGCGGGCCTGCGGGGGTCCCGACCGCGAGCAATACACGAGGTCATAGCCCAGATCCGCTCGTCCCAGGACGCGCTGCAGCTCCGGCATAATCGCCTCAATGAGGGCGCGGTGCTGGGCGACGTAGCTGATTTCAGTTGCGGGAGTTCCCGCCGGCGACGACACCGCACTCCCCCGCTGCTCGCCGCGTGCGCCTGAGGCCGCCGCGGCCTCGTCGATCGAAGGAGGGAACGGGAAGGGCGAGGACCCCGCCTCCATGCTCACGGGGATGGAGTGGGTGACGAAGATCAGGCGAATCCCTGCAGGGTCGACGCCGCGCGCCGCGAGGGCCTCCCATGCGCGCCGGACGGACGCGATCTGCGCGCTCGCCATGCCGGGGGTCGAATAGTAGGGGCGGACCTTGTCTAGGATGATGTCGGCGTCGGGGTTGTCGGAGCTATCCTCGGCGCCCAGTACGATCGTCCCCCACTTGTCGCGCAGGGCCTCCGCGGCCTCGGCGAGGTCTTCGCGGTACTGGCGACACCCCGAGTACGAGGCGTAGGCGGAGGTGGGCAGGACAAGGATGCGCCGGGCGCCCGCCTGGGCGAGCTCGTCGAGGCCTTCGGCGACGAAGGGGTGCCAGTTGCGGTTTCCCCACCCGACGGGAATGTCGTGCCCACGCCTGGCGAGTTCCTCGGACAGGTCGGCGATCAGGCGCTGGTTGCAGGCGTTAATGGGCGAGACGCCGCCGAAGCGCTTGTAGTGGGCGGCGACCTGAAGCAGGCGTTCGTCGGGGATTCCGCGACCGCGCGTCGCGTTGCGCATGAACGGCAGGACGTCGTCCGGGCCGTCCGGGCCACCGTAGGACAGCAGCATGATTGCGTCGTAGGTATCCATACCTGGCACTTCAGTCCTCCTTCACGCCTAGCGTGGACAGTGTAGGGCCGCCACCTTCCCCAGCGCAGCGACAGATTGTCAGAAAAACGCAGCAAATCAGCAGCTTTCCCCTGCGCGCAGCGCCACCTTGCACCCATCGGTTAACACTGTTAACCTTATCTGCGACACAAAGTTAACAGCGTTAACCGATGGGAGAGTCACCGTGTCACATCCACACGCTCTGGGCCTGGAGGCCCGGGGAATCCGCAAGAGCTACGGCACTCACGAGGTCCTGCGCGGGGTCGACCTGCGCGTCGAACCCGGACAGATCCTCGGACTGCTCGGACGAAACGGGGCGGGCAAGTCCACGCTCATCACAATCCTGTGCGGCCTGCGCCGCGCCGATTCGGGAACCGTATCCATCTGTGGCCACCGCCCCTCATCCGCCGAGGCCGCACGATCAATCGGGTACGCGCCCCAGGACCTGGGCATCTACCCCGACCTGAACGTCGCCCAGAACCTCGCGGCTTTCGGTGAGCTGCATGGGCTTGGCCGACGCGAGGCCGCCTCCCGCGCGGGCGAGGTCATGGAGCTGCTCGGCCTGGCCGAGAAACGCGGACAGCGCGCCTCGCACCTATCGGGCGGACAGCAGCGCAGGCTCCACGCGGGCATGGCGATCATGCACCGCCCGCGCCTGGTGTTCATGGACGAGCCGACCGTCGGCGCGGACGTGGAGGCGCGCAGCCAAATCCTGCGCGCGGTCCGCCAGCTCGCCGACGATGGGACGGCCATCGTCTACACCTCTCACTACCTGGCGGAATTCGAGGAGCTCGGCTCCGACATCGCGGTCCTGAACGAGGGGCGCATCGTCGCGAGCGGCACGCTCGAGGAGATTATCTCCAGCCACGGGAACGCCGAGGTGACGCTCGAGTTCGATCGCCCCATCCCCTCGATCGACGGGTGGAGCGCCGACGGCAGGACGCTCCGGCACGTCGGGGACGAGGCAGACCCGGGCATCCGGATCGGCGAAGCCCTGGCCTCGCCCACCCTCGAAGGCGCGCGACTGACGGACGTGCGCATCACGCAGGCGAGCCTGCACAACGCGTATCTGCAGATCATCAAGGAGAGTGACCATGTCGCAGCTTAAGCAACTCGGGGCTATGACCCGCCTGAACATCCGCCTGCAGCTCACCGACCCTGCACCCATGCTCATCCTGACGGTGATCCCTCTCGTCTTGATCCCCTTCATGATGCCGGCGTTCAAGTCGATGCTCCTGGACGACGGGTACACCGGCGTGACTGGTGCGGAGCAGGCCGTGCCCTCAATGGCAATCCTGTTCTCGTTCCTGGCCGTGCAGAACATCATCAGCTCGTTCTTCAACGAGCAATCATGGGGAACGTGGCAGCGCCTCGAGGTATCCCCTACCTCGCGCGCATCCATCCTGACGGGTAAGGCGCTGGTCGCCTTCCTCATGCAGACCGCCGAGATCGCGGTTGTCCTCGCTCTCGGCGCTGCAATCTTCGGGTATCGACCGACCGGGTCTCTCATTGCACTCGCCGCTGTCCTCCTCAGCTTCTCCGCGGTCCTGTCGGCGCTCGGCGTCGCACTCGCCCTGTGGTCCCACAGCCGCGACGCGGCACTGTCCCTGTCGAATATCGTGGGCATGCTGGCGGCCGGCATCGGCGGCTCCTTCTCCACAATCTCCTCGTTCCCCGACTGGGCACAGCACGCCGCGCGCCTGTCCCCCGCCTACTGGGCAATCACCGCGATTCACGAGGTGAGCCTCGACGGGGCGAACCTCTCCGACGTCGGGATGCGGATCGGGGTCCTGTGGGGTTTCTTCGCGGTGATCGCAGGGCTGGCCCTGATACAGTTCCGTTATCACAGGGAGTAGCAACAACCGAAGCGGAGAGTCCATGCCTCAGTCGAAGCAGCGTGCGCTATCGCGAGACATTATCTTGTCGACCGCGCTCGACCTGGTTGACGAGGAGGGGCTCTCCGCTTTATCTCTGCGGTCCTTGGGAAAGCGCCTCGGCGTCTCCCAGGCCGCCTTTTATCGTCATTTCCCCGACAAGGCAGCGCTCCTGGAGGGCATCTCGGAGCAGGTCTGGCGCCTCACCTTCGAGGCGTTCCTGGGCCGCGTGGACACAGGAGCGGTCGACGCGGAATCGACGCCCACGCCCGAGGCACCGGAGCCAACCGAAGGCACCCCCGCCTCGCCCCTGCTGATCTACATGCGCGCCTACGCGCACTGCCTGGCATCAACACTGCGGTCCCACCCGGGCGCGGTCATGCTGCTGCTCACGCACCCTATGTCGACGCCCGAGCAGCTGTCGCTCCTGGCGCGCGTGTTCGTGACGCTCGCCCGGCGCGGATTCACACCGAATGCGGACATGCTGGGACTCGTGAACGCGGTGTCGATCTACACGACGGCGTTCGTCGCCGCCGAGGTCGTTCCGCCCGTGGGCGGCTCCCCCGAGCAGCCCGCCGATCTGTCAGCCGCGAGCGCCGCGCTCAATCCCGAGGACACGCAGGCGCTGCGCCCGCTCATCGAGGATCTCCTGGATGGCCGCTACGACTTTAACGCGCAGTTTGAGCGGGGCCTGGAGGCGATCCTGCGCGGCTGGAGCTGAGGCTAACCGACCAGCTCCTCAACCTCGCGCACGATGCGCGCGACTCCGCCGAGCGAGGACAGTTCCGCGCGCAGCCCTCGGATTCCCGAGGTCAGGGCGAGCTCGTCGAGGAGGGCACGGGCGGCGCGCGCGATGAGCGCCGGCTTGGGCTCGCGCACGGTCAGGCCGCAGCGCACGTTTTCCACGGCCTCGGCGTTGAATTGGCGCTCAAAGACGCGCCCCGGGACTATCACCTGGGGAACTTCGTAGGACAGAGCGTCCATCATCGAGTTTTGCCCGCCGTGGTGCGCGAAAACGCGGGCGCGTGGCAGGAGATCGGCGAAGTCGAAGCGGGGCGCGCAGGTCACCTCGTGGTCCCCCACAGTTTGGACGGCCTCGGCCACGCCCGCGACGTAGACGTCGCATCCGAGGGCCTCGGCGAGCTCCCGTCCGGTGCGCACGGCCACGCCCGCGGGGACGCTGCCCGCGCCGAGGTAAACGAGGGCGCAATCGCGAGGCATCCCTGTCAGGGTGGACGGCTCGTCCAGGAATCCGCAGTAGATGGCCCGCTCCCCCGCGCGCGGTTCCAGGGTCGGGCAGCTCGGGATGAAGCGGCGTCGCATCCCCTCGAGGATCGTCAGGGACGAGGCCGGGGCGGGCATTCCCATCTCGCGCAGCAGGCGTCGAATTCCCGCGGATTTACGAGGGTTGGAGGCGTAGGCGGGCGTCGTCGGCTGCGAGGCGCTGCCCACGCACGGGATACCCTCGGCGCGGGCGGCGATGACGGCGGCGAGGCTGAATTCGGAGTAGACGACGTCGGGGCGCGCGGCTCGTATGTGGGTGCGAAGCGCGTCGACGGCCGCGCGCGTGTAGCGCTCGTCGAGGGCTCCGGTCAGCCAGAGGACCTCCTCGAAGCTATGCACGTGCTTGCGGCCCATGAGGCCGAGGTGGGAGGCCAGGGGGAAGGTGTGGCGGGCGATGGCCTCGGGAAGGCCGAGGGGTGAGGGCACCGGAATCTCGAGCGCGGGAGCGATGGGATTGGCACAGTTGCCGTCGTCTCCCCACGCGAGCGTGACCTCGTGGCCAGCGTCGCGGAACGCACGTGCGACGCGCTGCGCGCGCGACCACGGCCCACCCATCCGCGAGCGGGCAACCATGGGAACGACGAGAACCTTCACGTATCAAGGGTACGTCGCACGCTCGGCATGCCCCGCCTCCGAAACCCTAGAGTTCGAGCCTCATGTGAACGAGATCCTGATAGCCCGAGGACGCAGACCGGTAGCCACGTGGGTTGCGCCCATACTCCTCGAACCCCGCGCGCCGGTAGAGGGACACCGCGCGTTCATTGTCAGCCACCACCTCGAGCTCGAGCTGGGCGTAGCCCGCCCGGCGGGCGCAGTCGATACACGCCTCCATGAGCGCTCGGCCGATCCCCATCCCCCACTGCTCCTTGAGCACGCTGATCCCAAAACACGCCCGGTGCGCCACTTTGCGCCTGCTGCCTACCGCCGTGACTCCAGCGCTGCCCACGATCTTCCCATCGACGACGGCGACGAGCTCGACCTGGTTGCCGCAGCGTTCGGTTTCCTCCAGGAGGCGCACCTCCCGTTCCTCGTCAGTGCCCTGCTCGTCCGGGTAGGACAGCAGGTAGTCGGTCTCCGAATGCGTGCGGCGCATGGTCTCCCGCAGCGCCCGGGCGTCCGACGCAATGGCATTCCGCACAAGGAGCTCCACCCCACCTGTCAATGCCACCATCGCGGCGTATCTCATCGTCGATTTCCTTCTCTCCTGAGCAGCAGGGCTCGTTGTGGAGTAGCGGGGTCTCCACACCAACACGTGGACGACTGATCGCGGACCTTGGGTCCAGGGAAGCGAACAACCCATACGCCCGACCGGAGACTGCCCTGGCGTTCGAGGACACCTTCTTCTTTGAGCTGCGCGACCATGCGCTCTGCGCTCCGCTTCGAGCAGCCAAGATGCTGCGCGAGCTGCGTGACGGTAGACCGCGCGTTGTCACGGAGGAAAGCGAGAGCACGGGCGCGATCTACTTCCACTGCACTCTCTGGCTGCGCGTACGGAAGAATCGATTCTCTGATCGCCGAGGAGTCGCTTGCCATCGATGATCGCGCTCACGGCACTCTCATCAAGCTTGTTGCCCTCGATGACGAGCGAGGAGTAGATCGTGCGGACCCGAAGCTCCCTGCGCAGAGTCGGATTGGTCGAGAGCCGAGCCTGGGACGAGAGCATACCGACCAGCTCCGCGATCTCCATGCAGAGTGCATCGATAATGTCGGTGCGTTCGAACGAGGACTCGTCGGTCATGACCACCCCCTATTACCGCCACAATTGTACCGCCACTGGCGGTGATCGGATGGCGACACGTGGGCGGCGCGATCAGCGCGACACAGACGAGGGTGCGCGGCCGTACCCTGGGTACAGGAACGGGATTCGTGGCATCACCAGGAGGGCTCACCCATGAAGCAAAGCCAGCAACACTCACTGTTCGAGGAGTCCGGCGAGGATACGCGTCCTCTCGCAGACCGGATGCGCCCCACCTCCCTCGACGAGGTGGTGGGCCAGTCGCACCAGATCGGGCAGGGAAAGGCCCTGCGCTCCATGATCGAGGCAGACCGCACGCCCTCGATGATCTTCTGGGGGCCTCCCGGGGTCGGCAAAACCACCCTGGCGCGCGTGATCGCCCGCCACACCCACGCCTCGTTCATCGACTTTTCCGCGGTGACCAGCGGCATCAAGGAAATCCGCGAGGTCATGAAGCAGGCCGACGCGCAGGCGTCCATGGGCAGGCGCACGATCGTCTTCGTCGACGAGATTCACCGCTTCAACAAGGCCCAGCAGGACGCGTTCCTCCCCTTCGTCGAGAAGGGATCAATCATCCTCATCGGCGCGACCACCGAGAACCCGTCCTTCGAGGTCAACAACGCCCTCCTGTCGCGCTGCAAGGTGTTCGTCCTGCACGGCCTGACCGAGGAGGACCTGGTTGGCTTGATGCACCGCGCCCTGGAGGATCCGAGGGGTTTCGGCGGCCGGGAGGTGCGCATCGAGGAGGAACTGCTGCGCGCAATCGCCACCTTTGCCGACGGCGACGCGCGCGTGGCCTTGTCCACCCTGGAGATGGTCGTCCTCAACGGCGTGGAGGACGGCGGAGTGACGACGGTCGGCCCGGAAACGGTCCGGCAGCTGACGTCAACCAAGAGCCTGCGCTACGACAAAGACGGCGAGGAGCACTACAACATCATCTCAGCGCTGCATAAGTCGATGCGCAACTCCGACCCCGACGCCGCCGTGTACTGGCTGGCGCGCATGCTCGAGGGAGGCGAAGACCCCCTATACGTCGCGCGGCGCATCACGCGTTTCGCTTCCGAGGACGTGGGCCTGGCGGACACGAACGCCCTGAACGTGGCGATCAACGCCTTCCAGGCCGCCCACTTCATCGGTATGCCCGAGTGCTCGGTCCACTTGGCGCAGGCCGTCATCTACCTGTCGCTGGCTCCCAAGTCGAACAGCTCCTACGTCGCCTACGAGCACGCGAAGAAGGACGCGCTGCACACGCTCGCCGAACCCGTGCCGCTGGCCATCCGCAACGCGCCGACCCGGCTCATGAAGGACCTGGGATACGGGCGAGGCTACCGGCTGGCACACTACGAGGCCTACAAGGTGGCCGCCGACATGCGGTGCCTGCCCGATTCCCTCGCGGGCGCCGAGTACTACAGGCCCACCGAGGAGGGCAACGAGAGGCGCTTCAAAGAGCGGCTCGCGTGGCTCAAGGGCATCCGAAGCAAGGCGAGAGCCGTGAGCGCGAATCGACGAGAGGCACCCTCGAAGGCGATGGAAACGCTTATCCGCTTCTTCCGTGCTGAAAACGAGCGAGACTGGGAGACCTACAAAACGTTCTTGCACCCGGAGGTTGTGTGGCACCTGCACGGCGAGCGAGACAGGACAATCCGCGGGGTCGAGGATTACCTGCAAACCGTCCGCGACGCCTACGCGCGATCCGATACGCGGTTCCGCGTGGAGGGGGCGCACGAGTCCGCCGACGGAAGTCGCCTCATCGTCCTGCTGATCGACGACTCCGAGAAGAGGTCCTTCGAGGTGTTCGACATCGAAGACGGCCTGATCCGAAGAGAACACGAGTTCCTCCTGGGGTGAGGAGGCGCACGAGCACGGCGGCTGCCCGCGCGTCAAGGCATCGGTGGTTCGGGTCTCACGGCTCGCGGGGTTCTCGACAGCCGACGACGGCCCGGACAATGTTGTTTTTCCTTGTGTTGACGGGAATTTTTCTCTCCGTTATCGTCGGTGGAGGGCAGTGAGCACCGGCCGCTCCTCCCCCACCTGCCCCGCGCACGCAGTCTCATAGGAGGGACGAAAGGCGCGGCTTGCGCTGTCCCGACCTGGGAGTCGTCGCGCGCAGGTTGATTCAGATACGCGCACATAGCGAGGAGAACGCATGAGCATGTACTTCGGAGACGTGTCGCTGTGCTACACCAACTCCCTGGCGATGGCCCTGGACTCCGTCGGTGTCGATGTGCGTCCCGAGCACCTGGAGGCGCTCATGGTGATGGGCAACGGTGCGAGCATCATGAAAGACGATCCTCGGCATCCGCTCGTCTTCTTCGACAACGGGGAGCCCGACGTGTCCATCAGTAACTGCCTGCGTATTCTCGGCTTTGCGTGGGAGGACTTCTTCGTCGAAGGACCCACGACCGACCTCGCCGAGGTCCGCGATCACCTCGCCCGCATGCTGGAGAGCGGCCCCGTGGTGGCGGGCCCCCTGGACATGGGACTGCTCACCTACAACCCGAACTATCAGGGCCTGGGCGGGGTCGACCACTTCGTGTGCGTGCTCGGTCTCGACGACACTCGCGTGCATCTGCATGATCCGGCGGGCTTCCCCTGCATGAGCATGGACTTCGAGGAATTCGCGAAGGCCTGGGAGGCCCGGGCGATCTCCTACAAGAGGGGCGCTTTCTCCATGTGGGGCGGCTTCACGCGGGTGAGGGAGCCGGGGCGCGAGGAGGTCTACCGGGAGGTGTCCTCCATCATGAGGAGGCGTTACGAGGCCGGCGAGCAGGGCGTCATCCGCTCCTACGCCGAGGCAATCCGACGCAACGGCATGAGCCAGCAGCAAAAGGGGATCCACCAGTATTTCAGTTTCCGCCTGGCTTCGGCCAGGAGCATCTACACTGCCCGATTCCTGGCCGGACACGACCCGGAGCGGGCGCAGATCAAGGAGCGGATCGCCTCCCTGTTCGGGCAGGCGCACCTGCACAACCTCGCGCATGATAACGAGGCCCTGGCCCACACGCTGGAGGGAATCGCCGAGCTGGACGACCGCTTCAGGGAGCTGTGCATCCTCAGGGGGTGACCGAGGAAAGCCGCGCGGGGCCGCGCCGCCCCACAAGGCCTCGAATCTGATACGGAAGGGATAGTGAGAGACGATGACGAGAGTCCGCGTCGTGCACGAGGTCGACCTGCCCTGGTCGGTCTCCCAGGTGTGGCGTGTTGTCACCAATGTCGATCAGTGGCGGTGGCGTTCGGACCTGGAGGGATGCGAGAGGGTCGGTGGGCACGACTTCGTGGAGTATCCCAAGAGCGGCATGCCCATTCGTTTCACGACCGTGCGCCGAGAGGAGGAACGGGTGTGGGAGTTCACCATCGACGGGGAGTCCCTGAAGGGGTCCTGGCAAGGCGTTTTCACGCCAACGGCTTCCGGCTGCCTCGCGCGCTTCACGGAGGACGTGGACGTGCGGGGCAGGTTCGTCCCCCGCTGGGTTGCCAGGCTGTTCCTACGCTCGTACCAGGCCCGATACTTCAGGGACCTGCGCGCGGAGTTGCGTCGCCGCTACGGCGAGGCCGGGACGTGAGGCGCGGCGGTGATTCCGTGGACACGCCGACGCATTCGTTCCCGCTCAGTGCCACAGCTGGCCGCCGCGTCTCCCCCGGGTTCTCGGCTCACCGCTCACCCGCATCGGATCGTGATCGATAAGCGGTGAGCGCGGCGCTCAGCAGGAGTGCCACGGCAGCCACGCAGAACGCCACCAGGACCGCATGAGCGTAGGCGCTGCTCGCTGCGGCGCGCACCGCCTCCGCCTGCGGCGCCCCTTGCGCGTCGGCAGCCTCGAAGGCGAGCGCTACGGATCGGAAGCCCTCGGCGGCGGTTCCCCGGCACGACGCTGCGTAGGTTGAGCCGACGAGCGATCCGATGGCACCGATTCCGATGAGGCAGCCGAGCTGTTGGAAGGTGGAGATCAGGGCGGATCCACCGCCTCGTTGCTGCTGGAGAACGCGTTCCATTCCCCATCCCTGCATGACGGGCAGTCCCATCGCCATGCCCAGCCCGCAGGCGCACTGCCCCACGACCATGAGAGGATATCCCACGACCGCCGTCGAGACCCCCATAACCGCCAGACCAAGAGCAATGAGGACGAGGCTCGCCACGCAGGCGCGCCTTTTGCCCAGCTGCTCCGCGACCCTCCTGGTAACGGCGGCCCCCACCATGGCGGCGCCCACCATGGGCATGAGCATGAGCGCCCCCACCAGCGCGCTGTTCCCCAGCGCCGTCTCCACGTAGGCGGGCAGCACGAACATGATGCCCGAAATCGCGACGTTGAGTGCGAGCAGGGACAACGAGGCGGCGGCAAAGGAGGGGATGCGCAGCAGACCGAGTTCGGCCAGCGGGTTCGACGACCGGGTGTCACGGCGGACGAACACCGCAATCACCACAGCGCCAGCCACCATCAGCCCCCACGAGTCCGGTGAAGTGGCGGAAATCTGCGCGTTGATGAGTCCCGCCGAGACCAGGGCGAGCCCCGCGAGGGCGAGGAGCGCTGACACAAGCGGGAGCCGGACACGGGCGCGGGTGGTTCCACGGGATTGGCTCCGATCCCCCGGCAGGAGGAGGACATCGAGGAGGAGGACGATGAGGAACGCCGCGAGGTCGAAGACGAAGATGGCTCTCCAGTCGGCGAAGTTGACGAGCAGACCCCCGAGCACCAGGCCGAAGGGGGCGCCGAGGGTCATGGCGACGGCATTCATCGTGAGGGCGAGGACTTGCCTGTCGGATTCGAAGAGGCGCGTGATGAGGGCGAGAGTCATCGTGATGGAGAAGCCCGCGCCGAAGCCCATGACTCCCCGCGCGACGATAGTGGTCGCGGAACTCGTCGCGAGGATACCCGCGGCAGAGGCAGCTGTGAAGGCACCGGCACCAACCAGGAGCGTCCTCTTGACGCCTCACCTGTCGCCCAGGGAACCCGCGAGAAGCATGAACGCGCCGAAGATCAGGTTGTAGGCCGACACCATCCACTGCTGCTCGACCTGGCCGGCGCCCAGCGAAACCGAGATCGCGGGGAGGGCGATGTTGAACGCGGTCGTGTTGGTGAAGCACACGAACGTTCCGAGGCACAAGCCCGCCAGCGCCCGCCAGGCCCGTGTCGCCTCGTATGCGTCTATGCCTTCACAGTCTCCTGCGGGCATGCGAACCATCCCCTCTGTACGTTCCTGCACTCCGCGCTCATGTTGCAGTGTAGGACTCGTTGACGCGGGGACGCCGCTGAGTCTCAGCGATCAGTCGCCCCATCGAGCGCCTTCGGGTCTGTTGGCTGCGACGTCCCGCGCGTTCAGCGCTTCTTGCGCCGGTAGGTGGGGAACGGGATCACTTCGAGGCTCCCATGGACCAGCTGGGCGAGGAAGATCTGCTTGACCGAGGAGTACCCCTGTTCCTTGAGCTGCGCCTTGACCCACGCCGGGTCCTTGCCCGCGAGCACCAGCCCGTCGGAGACGAACTGTCCGTCGCTCACGAGCGGGAGGAGCGAGCGCCTGCTCTTGTCACCGTGCAACCGAATCGTGAGGCTTCCGTCGGTTTCCATGACGGCAGTCTCGACGTCTCCAATGCTGGAGATACCCTGGTCGCGCAGGCTTCTGCTGAGGCTCTGCGCTGTGAGCCCGACCTTCGCGCAACGCGCAATGTCCACCAGCCCGTCACGGATAATCAGCTCGGGCTGACAGGCAGTGAGTCGCTTGAAGGTCTTGCTGTAGTCAATGAGAATCTTGGTGGCGATGACGACGAGCGACCAGATGAGGATGATAATGAAAAACTGCAGCAGCGTGATCGACGAGTTGTAGATGACGCCGCCGATGATGCCGCCCAACACGTAGTTCTGCACCTGGTTGAGAGGCGTGTTGAGCGAGAAGTCGCGCTTGCCGAGAACGTTGATCTGGAAGATCATCATGAGGATTCCCAGCGCGAACTTGATGGCCGTCAGCGTGTAGAAATCCATGTCAGTGCTCCCCATTGACGTAAACGTTGTGGTCGATGATGTGGGTGCGTTCAAGCGTGTAGGAGTTGTTGTCGTCGCCCAGGTGGACGAGGTAGTCCTCCTCGTTGAAACGCACGATGATGCCGTCTTGCAGGGAGGTCGAATTCACCAGAACCTCGCTGGTTGACACCCCGTGATCCGTGGCGACGCCCTCCACGAAGTGGACGAGAAGCTGGGACTGGGACAGCTGGTTGCTCACCTGGAGGTACTGCTCAGTCTGAATCCCCAACAGCACGAGGGAGAGCACGAGGAGACCAACCCCGGCGTCTCGCCATCGGGTTCGTGCCTTGTCGCGCAGGTAGAGGACGCTGAAGACAAGCGCAACCAGGAGCAGGATGATGATTGCGACGACGCGCCACGTGGAATCAGCACTCTGGTGAGAGACGATGTAGTCGAGGGTGTAGAAGTCCACGGCTGTCCCTTCACTGTGTCACTCGGAGAAAAGCGCGCTCAGCGTATCACCGCACGGCGCCTCGTACTCCCGGGGTTCCGCGTGTCAGGCGCATGTCACGCTGACTCGCGGCCGCCCACGTCCGTGGTCGGGTCCGTACCCAGGGCGGACCGACTCTCAGTGACGCCCGTGGAACGCCCACGCTCGGCCACGAGCGCTGCGCATGATGTAGCTGGCGCCCGCGAGCGCGAGCGCGAGCCCCAGGCCCGTGTAGAAGAAAGCAATGAACCAGTTAGGGAACAGGCCGGTGGCACGCATGACGATCCCGAAGGTCATCATGACCGCCATCATGATGTAGCTCCTGCGGTCGAAGAACCGAAAGACGAGGTGTCGTTCCCCCTCAAGGTCGGCAATGCGCTGGGCGTTCTTCTTCACGAGCTTGGAGAACATCGAGTGGAAGGCGCAGAAGATTGCGCCCGCTCCGCCAACGAGAGCGAGGACGATGATCGTTGTGACTCCGTGCATGCCGATGGCCGCACGCACGCCGAGTTGGGCGACGTTCACTCCGGCGATCAGCCACACGATGCCGGCGAGGATGATCAGGGGTTGTTTCGTGACGTGCAGACGGGTCATCTCAGGGCGTCCTTCGTCGAATGGTGGGCGTAGACCGAGCCGACCGCGATGCCGCACGCGGTGGCAACCTTGCGCACGGAGAGCGCGGAGATGCCGTCACGCGAGGCGATAGCGTAGGCCTGGCTGACCAGTTTGGCCGGGTCGATCACTTGTTTGGGCACGACTTCCTGCTGTTTTGCTACCTGCAACAATCCATAATGAACAGTGTTCAGTATAGGGTTGTCCGGGCCCGCGACAACGGCAGCAACCAGGGATCGCGTCACTTGTGCGCCAACTCGCGATATGTCACACGTCTACATACGCCCACCACAGCACACAGCTCCTCGCGTTAGGCATACGCTGATAGTCAGCAGAGTCCGCGCAGTTCAGCAACCACATTGCCCTCCCACCGCACGCCGCTCACGAGAACATAGGAGCTCACATGGACCTCATCACCCTGAACAACGGCGTCACTATTCCCCAGGTCGGCCTCGGCACCTACCTGCTCGAGCCGGACGACGCCCAGTCGGCGGTCACCTACGCGCTGGACAACGGCTACACGCTGATCGACACGGCAAACGTCTACGTCAACGAGCGAGCCGTCGGCCGCGGCATGCGCGCGTCCTCGAAGGCCCGCGAAGAGATTTTCCTTGAGACGAAGCTGTGGCCGTCATTCTTCGAGCGCGCCACCGCCGTCGACGAGACGCTGGAGCGCCTGGGCACGGACTACATCGACCTGATGATCCTGCACCAGCCCGCGGGCGATACCGTCGCGGGGTACCGCATCCTGGAGAAGGCGCATAATGAAGGCAAGATTCGCGCGATCGGCCTGTCGAACTTCGACGTCACCCAGACGCAGCGCATCCTCGACGAGTGCGAGGTGGTCCCGACGATCAACCAGGTCGAGTGCCACCCATACTTCCCGCAAACTGAGCTCAAGGCGCTCCTCACCGAGCACAATATCGCGCTGCAGGCGTGGTACCCACTGGGCGGACGCGGCAACGACTCGATCATGTCCGAGTCCCTCGTCCAGGGCCTCGCCGAGAAGTATGGCAAGTCCCCCGCCCAGGTGCTGCTGCGCTGGCACATCCAGCAGGGACACATCGTAATCCCGGGCTCGAAGACGCCGTCGCACATCGCTCAGAACATCGACCTGTTCGACTTTGCGCTGACCGACGAGGACATGGCCCAGATCGATTCCCTCGACAAGGGGAAGCCGTTCTTCGAGCACAACGACGAGGTCTTGGCCGGGTTCCTCGCATACGTGCCCGACGTGGAGGGCCAGAAGTAGTCCTATCACCACACGCTTGAGCACGGCGGCAGCGCATCGACACCATTGATGCTTTCGCGCCTTTCTTCGTCGCTGCACAATCGACATAACCAGCCGACGGTCACTGTCGCCGCGCCCGAGCGCAAACAAGATGCGAAGGAGCATTCGCTCCCCAACGGAAACCAAGATCTTCACAGGAGAAGGACTGCTATATTCGATTCCAGTCAATGACGATCGACGAGGGAGCCTCCGCGTGTCCAAAATACTCAGGGCCGCTCTGCCCATCGCGTTCATCGTCGTGGTCTACACCGGCGAACCCATGGGCATCCTGTTCGGCCGCAACGTCTTCAGCTTGATTCCACCGCTGGCGTGGTTCTTTCTACTGGTCGCCCTCGGCGGCGCGAATGCAGCCTGCGCATTCAGGCTTGTGCGCACAGAGAGTGCGCGCCACCTAGCTTTTTGGGGTCTCACCCTCAAGGTGTGCTTCCTGCCAATATTCCTGGTGAACCTCTTTGTTGTTGTGATGACGGGACAACAGCTGTCTTTCAGCCCTGAGGCGTTAGTGCTCGGATTAGCCCTTATCATCCCCTACGCCGTCCTGTCATGCGCCCTCATGGTCGTCTCCTCGTGCTACGGGTTCGCGGCGATCACCCGCGCACGCAACGAGCATCTGATCTCCCACGAAACGGCGAAGAAATACATACATGGGCACGCCATTCCCATCGCCGACCTGGTCTCCTCGATCAGGCTCTACCTGCTCCTACGTCGACTCAATGGCGCCGTTCCGACCAACGCGCAGGGCACCAACCAGCCCTCATACACACTCAACGTTGCTCAACCAGTTCCCCTCTTCGACAACACCGTCACTACGAACGGACACGGAGCCTCACGAATCCCCTGGCCCACGGTTGCGTCCCTCGCGGCCTCATTCTGTTTTGTCGTTACGGCCTATGCGGGCGGGCCTTTTACCATGGCATTCCCCTCTCCCTTCCCGATGCTCCGAATCGACATCTGGCCGCTCGTGATGATTGCCTTCGCTACGGCGACTGTCGTCTGCACGCACTTCTCTCGCAACACGCGCACGCCCCGCGAACTGGCGTTCTGGGGCCTCATCATCAAGCTCTGCTTCCTACCTTTCTTCCTTGTCGCGTGCTTGTTGATTCTCTTCCTGGGACAATATTTGTTCGCTCCAGGCTACCTCGCCCCCCATGTACTCTTCCTTCCCCCTGCACTCCTGGGGAGCTACATCATCATGATCGTCACCTCGTCCCACGGGTTCGCGGCGATCGTCCGCGCGCGCAACGAGCAACTGATCTCCCCTGAAACGGCAAAGAAGTACAAGCGAGGGCACGCCGTTCCCATCGCGGACCTGGTTTTCTCGATCAGGCTCTACATGCTCCTGCGTCGAGTCGATAGCACCGCTCCGGCCAGCGCTCCGGACGCCTAACCCGCCTTCGCCGCCGAGGCCGCCCCATCGGCCAGGGTTCCGTACACCACGACGCAGTGCCCGAAGAACATGTTGTCGTCATCGAAGTAGGCTGAAAAAGAGCCGTCCGGATCCATCGCGATAGAAACCCAGATCAGTCATTCTCGGGGGCGCGCATCGAGTAATTTCTCAACCTCGCGGACAATCCGTCCAGTTCCACCCAATTCAGACAGTTCGTCGCACACCCCTCGGATCCCCGAGGTCAGGGCGGGCTCACCGACGAGGCGCCGCGCGGCCTCGGCAATATGAGCGGGCTTGGGCGCGCGCACGCTCAGGCCGCAGCTTCCTCAAACCCTGCGCGCCCTTGCGCCTACTAGGCAATACTCAAACAACGTGATCCTATGAGCGCCATGGAACTACACTGTTGCCAGCCCACGTCTTTTGGAAAGGACGATTATGTGGCCCAGTCGGAAGCTTGAGCTGTTGACCCCATTGATTGCCGGGCTGTGCAAGGAGCGCGGCATCCAGGTGCCCGCACCGACAGGCGTCGATGAGATGTGGGGGCAGTTCCGCGCGTTGACCAATACGCGCCCGCCCATGCCCGCCTCGCCGCAGTGGCTGGATTTGCAGGACCAGTTGCTCAGCGAGTTGATTGCCGGGGACGGCGTTGTTTCCATTGCCGAGGCCGAGGTTGCACCCCTGCACCCGAACATTCGCCTGTGGCAGGGCGACATTACGAGGCTCGCAGCGGATGCGATTGTGAACGCAGCGAACTCACAGATGCTGGGATGTTGGGAACCCGGGCATGCGTGCATTGATAATGCGATTCATACTTTCGCGGGCGTCCAGTTGCGTTTGGAGTGCGCCCAGCTCATGGAGGAGCAGGGCCACAAGGAGCCGACGGGTAGGGCGAAGATTACGGGCGCGTATAACCTGCCTTCGCAGCGCGTCATTCATACGGTCGGGCCAATTGTGTCCGCCGGTGAGGACACTGGCGTGCATCGTTTCGAGCTGATGAGCTCGTATTTGAATTGCCTGGATTTGGCGCAGGAAAGCGGGATGGATTCACTTGCCTTCTGTTGTATTTCAACGGGCGTTTTTGGCTACCCGAGGCAGGATGCTGCCAAGGTCGCGGTGGATGTGGTCAATAGGTGGGTCACTGCGACTCAGTCCCCGATGGTCGTTGTGTTTGATGTGTTCTCGGATGAGGATGCGGCGATTTATCGAGGGCTGCTGGGGTTCTGAGGTTTTAGTGTTCCAAGGACTGCGAAGGGCAGGCGAGCATGGATAAGAAGGCTGTTCAGATTCTGAATCGTTTGATGGACGATCGGAAGAAGCACTCGGTGAGCGCTGAGGAGCTTGCTTATGCCCGGAAGATGGGCGTCGTTGTTGAGGACCAGCCTATTACTCATGACCAGGCGATTGATGTCCTGACGCGTTGTTTCGATGCTGTGTCATTAGAGGATGCGGTGCAGGCGTTTTTATATAGCTTGTCCTCGCGCAACGTTGATTACCGATATATTTTGGCCTCCTTCGTGTATGCGCGCAGTTGGTTTTCTTTCGACCAAGGCCAGGCGGAGGAGGTTCCAGAAAAGCTGACGGGCTCTTTCTTTAACTGGGTGAAGCACAAGGGTGGCGGCATTTGGGGAACAATCGGGAAGCCGATCTTTTTCTTGGAGCAGTTCGCACCGATGGAGCGGCGGACTGCGCGTGATGCTGATGTGGAGATTGTGCGGTTGATCTTGGAGCTGGCTGATTCCATGGCGGATGAGGCGAGTGGAACCACCTTGGCGACCGCTATCCGCACCGCAAAGTTGCTTCCCTGCAACCAAGCCGAGGCCGTTGGGATCGTTGAGACTCTGGGAATCTGCGGGATTTTGGATGCGCCAGGACATCCCGGTTTTCTGCATTCATTCACTCCCCCACTGGAGCGCGACACGGGTGACATGCGACAGAGCCTGTCCTACCCCTTGAACTGGTGGCGTGGGGCTAATGGCGTGAATCGGGAGAATGCGGCGGAGGTGTTCGGGGCTGCCGCTCCGTTACGACGAACCCTCCTCCACGGAATACTCCGCCACTGAATCACCAACATAAAAACCGAAGGCGATTACCCCACGTTGATCCTCACCCAGTCCACGAGTTCCTCGTAACTCATAGACCCATCAGCTACCCCGAGCATGGCTGAAAGGAACTCCGCATGGTCAGGCGTAAAACCGACACCACGCATCCTGAGATACGTGCCTAACAGAGCAGCACCAGTTCGCTTGTTTCCATCCAGGAAGGGATGCCCCGAAATGATCCCAACAGCGTACCGACACGCTTTCTCAACCGCACTCGGGTAGAGCTCCTCACCCCCAAAAGTCTGGAAGGGCTGGGCGAGAGCCGAGGCCAGCATCCCTCGTCTCGCACACCGTCTAAGCCACCGAAGCGAGCAATCGCAGCCGAATGGATGGCACACACATCGTCCCGAGAAAACGCGACAGCGTTCACTTCGCGAGCTCTTCAAACACATCCGCGTAGGCATCCATGAAGTCAACAGCGACATCGACAGCACTCGCAGACTGCTGTGCCGGTTGAATGACCACCCACGGCCTGTTGTTCTTGAGGATCGTGACAGGCCTCCCCGTCCGATTCACCTCTGCTGTCACTCGCGAAAAATTGTTCTTCGCCTCGGCGAGCCCCATAGTCAGTGTCGACATTCTATTCCTTTCAACCTTAGCCATAATTATGGCTAGAATCTAGGCGCAGATCAAGGGAAAACTGCCTACCACTAGTCCATGCCGCCCCACAACGGCCCCATACCAGTACCAGTCAGGGACTATAATGAAGGTGGCGAAAGGGGTGACCATGCCGACGATGACCCGTACAGCCGAGGTGAAGACCCGCACAACCGCACAGATCAAGGCCGATGCCGCAGCCGTCTATGCGCGCTGGGGAATTAGCCTCTCGGACGCAATCAACATCTTCCTAACGAAGTCGATCGAAGTCGGAGGCCTCCCCTTCGACATGCGCCCCGAGACTCCCACGTTCGACGGACTCGAGCGCTACGCCTATCGCCCTACGATGGACTCAAACGGCGTCGCACAGCTCCCGGGAGACTGGGATGACGGCGAATGAGGGAGCTCCCACTCCATGGGAGATCTGGCACGCGCGCTTTAACTTCGACGACCGCGGCTATAAGTTTCGCCCCGTCCTGGTTCTAGCTCACTCAGCCACCGGGTTCCTGACTGCGATCATCACCAGCTTTACACTCAATTCACGAACAAATTCCTACGCTCTCCAGAACAGGGTGAAACGGGCTCTTCAGAGTTGAGTGTGGTTGGAGGCATCTAGGCCTCCTGCGATGAGGAGC
>ERZ1674236.92-NODE-92-length-23801-cov-12.456414_pt1 | contig 23801 bp, 21 predicted proteins | sample MGYA00581210_ERZ1674236 | MGnify/ENA primary metagenome ERZ1674236 (study PRJEB41354, sample SAMEA4873328) | human saliva metagenome | biome: human-associated habitat [ENVO:00009003]; feature: mouth environment [ENVO:08000002]; material: saliva material...
CAAATGGAGAGAAAATTTCTTGGGATCCTAAAGAAGCAACGTTACGCCTTAGTTCTAATACTTTTTCACTAAATGAGATTGAAAAAGATATTATTGCTAAGTTAGAAGAAATAGAGCAACCGGTTAATTAATTTATATAAATAGAATCTTTCTTGATTAGACAAAACTAAGTGCGTATGTGATGAAACCCATACTGGTTTTAGTAGAGATTGATTTTTTCAGTTTATAAAAAAGCGGCCAAAAATCACAATGAATTTTGACCGCTCTTTTTATTACTTTTACTTACGTATTATTTTTGTTTTTTCAAAAACTCAACGCCAGTATCTGGGAAGTCGGTGAATACACCTGTTGCACCAGATTTATTCAATAACGCATCGTACATTTGATTTACGTCAGTGAAGAATTCAGGTAACGCATCTTTACGCACAGTGTACGGGTGTAATTCCACTTTGTATTGTGCGAGTTCTTTCACTAATGGGGTGTACACGATGTTGCCTGGTTTAGATTTTTCTTTATCCACTAACATGTACCAGCCAGGACCAACACCATCAGCATATTTCACCACTTCAGCCATTGCACCTGGTTTGAACATCCAATCGTAATCGTAGTTCACCCATTTGCCTTTCGCATCTTTTTCTTCAGTTTCATGCCAGTCGGTGTATGCCACTAATTGAACCAGTTTTAAATCCATGCCCATTTTTGGTAGCAATTCGTTTTTGATACGTTTTAACTCATTGAAGTCGAAGGTTTGCAAGTAAACCATGTCAGATTTCTTGTCGTAACCGTATTTTTTCAACACTTTAAGGGTTTCAACTGCAATGTCTTTGCCATTTTGGTGGTGGAACCAAGGTGCTTTGATTTCAGGATAGATACCCACTTTTTTACCGGTAGATTTTTCTAAACCTTGGATAAATTCTAACTCATCTTCAAAAGTATGGATTTTGAAGTGAGATTTCCAAAGTGGGAAACGGCCTGGATATACGGCAACTTGTTTACCATCTTTAGTTTCAAAGTTTTCAGTCATATTTAAACTTTGAATTTCTTTTAAGGTGAAGTCGATTACGTAGTAACGACCATCTTTACGATGACGATTTGGAAATTTTTGTGCGACGTCAGTTAATCCGTCTAAGAAGTGGTCATGGATAACAACCAAACGGCCATCTTTTGTCATCGCTAAGTCTTGTTCTAAGTAGTCTGCGTGCTGTGCAAATGCAAGCGCTTTAGACTCGAGAGTGTGCTCTGGTAAGTAACCACTTGCACCACGGTGCGCAATAATAATTTTGTCTGATTTCATCGTGTCCACAGAAGAGTGTGCGCTACATCCTGCAAGTACGCCTGCAGCTAATAAAGAAAGCGCTAAAGTTTTGAGTTTCATTATGTGTTCTCCTTGATTTACTTATTACATCTTGGTTTCATGTCGTAAAAATAGATCTCACTAATTTCACGGTCATATCCTGGATAAAATCCTTTTGGCATCCCTAACACAATTTGTTTGCCTCGGTTTGCATGGACAAGTAGTTGTTTCGTTTTTGGATTCACATTCAAGCCTTCGACTTCGCCGACATCTCGAATGTCATTCAATGTTTTTTCTAAAACAACGCGAGCTTCATTATTTTTATCTGAAATTTCTACACGATAAATATGATCGGGTTCTTTTTCATCTGCCGTACCATCATCAGATGTAACGTAGAGATCACCGTTGTAGGCATAAACACCTTGAATCCATTGTGGAACAGGTTGTAAATGCACTTTACGTTTATATTTACCTGTTGAAAGATCATATTCATATAAATAACGACCACTTTCCTCACCAACCCAAGATGCCATCCAAACGGAATTGTGAACGGTATCTACGGTGATGCCGGAAACTTCGACTTGACCTGACTCAGGATTAAAATCAACTGATCTTTTTAATGCGAGGGTTTCGGGATCGTGAATCGCAATTTGAATATTTTTACCTACGCCGGCATCAAACCATTCGGAGGAAACATAAAGTTCATTGTTGTAGATATCAATGTCGCCAATGTGATTGGCTTCCTTTTGGTAGCCGACAAAAGGATCTTTATTTTCTTTAATCAGTTTCCCATCCATATCGTATTTGGCGAGCGTTTTACTGCCCGATACATATAAATATTTGCCATCAGTGGTAATACCTTGACGTCCATTGACTTCTAACACTTTGTCTAATTTATACGTATAAGCGGGGAGTGCTGAACGATAGGGCGCTCCACAAGTTTGATTTGCGAATGCTGCATTTGCCATAACTGCCGCGCCTAACATAATGGTTAATTTATTCAATTTCATCACATTATCTCCTTTTAAAGTGCGGTTAAAAATTCAGTTGTTTTTTGTGATAAAAAAGGCGGCAAGCCTTCGCCTGTCGCCTTTAATTTATAGATTATTTACCGTAGGTATCGCCTAATTTCGCTTTATGTTTACCTTCTTCAACCATTACGATGAAGAGTAATAACACCGCTAAGACACCACCACCGATCATGACGTAGAAACCGCCGTCCCAACCGTAGTGTTGTGCTGCCCAACCGATAACAGCTGATGCTGATACAGTACCACCTAAGTAACCGAATAAACCGGTGAAACCTGCTGCTGTACCTGCTGCTTTTTTCGGTGCAAGCTCAAGAGCGTGTAATCCAATTAACATTACAGGACCGTAGATTAAGAAACCGATTAAGGTCATTAATACGAAGTCAGTTAATTGATATGGGTTTTCATACCAAGCTGAGTAGTTTGCAAGCTCTGCTTCTGGTGTAGCTGGGTTCATCCAATATGCCACTACAGCTGCGGTAGTTAAGATCATAAAGATGAAACCGGTTAAACCACGTTTACCTTTGAAGACTTTATCTGATACCCAACCACATAATAATGTGCCCGGAACTGCTGCTAATTCATAGATTGTGTAAGCCCATGCGGTACCTTTGATGTTGAAGTGTTTTACTTCACTTAAGTAAACCGGAGACCATTTTAATACGCCGTAGCGGATTAAGTATACGAATACGTTAGCAATCGCGATGTACCATAACAATTTGTTTTTCAATACATAAGTGACGAAGATTTCTTTTGTACTTAAATCGTTTTCGTAAGTTTTTTCGTTATAGTCATCTGGGTAGTCATTACGCCATTTTTCGATTGATGGTAAACCACAAGATTGTGGAGTATCACGCATCACGAAGTAAACTGGAATTGCACAGATCATTGCAGCAATACCCGGATAGTAGAGGGATTGTTGCCAAATGTCTTTTGCTTGTGCTTCGATACCATGAGTGCTGAAGAATACTGCACTTGCTAATAGCACCATTGCACCCGGCATCATACCACCGATGTTGTGTGCGGTATTCCAGATAGATACGATAGTACCGCGCTCTGATTTAGACCACCAGTGTACCATTGTACGACCACATGGAGGCCAACCCATACCTTGGAACCAACCGTTTAAGAAGATCATTACCCACATGATGGCAATGCCTGAAGTTGCCCATGGGAATAAACCCATCATGGTCATACAAAGACCAGAAAGCAATAAACCAAATGGTAAGAATACACGAGGGTTCGAACGGTCAGACATACCTGCCATGACGAACTTAGATAAACCATAGGCAAGACCGGCCGCTGAGCCGATAACACCTAGTTCCGCTTTTGAGTACAAGCCGGCTTGAATTAAACCAGGTTGTGCTAAGTCAAAGTTTGCACGTACAAAATAGTAAGCGGCATAACCAAAGAAGATCCCTGCAAACACTTGCCAACGTAAGCGTTTATACGTGGAATCAATTTTCTCCGCTGGAAGTTCCGCAATATGCGGAGCGGGTTTAAATGGTCCAAACATAATTTCTCTCCAAAATCATTTTAATTATGAGTCCACCCCCATGCTGGGGATAGCGTGCATAATAAAATAAAAATAGAAATTAAAAAGGGAAATAATTCAAAAATGTGATGCATTTCACAAAATATTTTTTAACAAATGAGCGAATTCGAAAATTGTGTGATCTGTCTCACAAAACGGCTTTCTTTTTCGCTCAAAATGTTGTGAATTTAACCGCTCTCTCATACAATAGCCATGGAATTTGTAACAGTTTTTACGTTTCTTTTTATTAATATTTTGGCTTTGGGGGTAACAATGGGATTATCGCCTGATATGTATCGTGATGTGGGTGATTTTTCACCTATCTCGACGGATGTGATTATCATTGGTGGCGGTGCGACAGGTGCGGGGATTGCTCGTGACTGTGCATTGCGTGGAATTAACTGTATTTTATTAGAGCGTCGTGATATCGCGACAGGCGCAACAGGTCGTAACCACGGTTTGTTACATAGTGGTGCGCGTTATGCCGTAAACGATCAGGAATCAGCAGAAGAATGTATTAAAGAAAATAAAATTCTGCGCAATATCGCTCGTCACTGTGTGGATGAAACAGAAGGTTTGTTTATCACCTTACCTGAAGATTCCCTTGATTATCAAAAAACCTTCATCGAAAGTTGTACCAAATCCGGTATTGAAGCTGTCGCCATTGATCCTAAACTAGCCCAAATTATGGAACCATCAGTAAACCCTGATTTAGTTGGTGCCGTTGTAGTGCCAGATGGTTCAATCGATCCTTTCCGTTTAACGGCTTCTAACGTGATGGATGCCACCGAAAATGGCGCGAAAATGTTCACTTATTGCGAAGTGAAAAGCTTAATTCGCGAAGGTGGCAAAGTAATCGGTGTGGATGTTTACGATCACAAAAATCGCGTAAATCGTAAATTCTTTGCGCCATTAGTCGTTAATGCGGGTGGTATTTGGGGACAAGGCATCGCAGAATATGCGGATCTCAAAATCAAAATGTTCCCAGCAAAAGGTGCATTACTTGTCATGGGGCACCGTATCAACAAAATGGTCATTAACCGTTGCCGTAAACCAGCGGATGCGGACATTCTTGTGCCAGGAGATACCATTTGTGTTATCGGTACAACCTCTAGCCGTATTCCTTACGATCAAATTGATAATATGGAAGTCACCCCGGAAGAAGTGGATATTTTATTCCGTGAAGGGGAAAAACTTGCACCAAGCTTGCGTCATACTCGCGTATTACGTGCTTATGCCGGTGTACGTCCGTTAGTCGCGTCTGATGATGACCCATCTGGTCGTAACGTGAGTCGAGGTATCGTGTTGCTTGACCACGCAGAGCGTGATGGCTTAGACGGCTTTATCACGATCACTGGCGGTAAATTAATGACTTATCGCCTAATGGCAGAATGGGCAACGGATCTTGTCTGTAAAAAACTCAACAAAACAGCACGTTGTACAACAGCAGAGCGTCCATTACCGGGTTCAAGTGAAAGCCGTGCAGAAACCAATCAGAAAGTCATTTCACTTCCAAGTACGATTCGTTATTCAGCCGTATATCGTCATGGTTCTCGGGCTACCCGTTTATTAGATAAAGAACGTCTTGATCGTTCAATGGTGTGCGAATGTGAAGCAGTGACAGCGGGTGAAGTACGTTATGCTGTTGATGAATTAAATGTGAATAACTTAGTGGATTTACGTCGCCGTACTCGTGTGGGTATGGGGACTTGCCAAGCTGAGCTTTGCGCATGCCGTGCGGCGGGCTTAATGAACCGTTTTGAAGTGGCAACACCTCGTCAATCGACCACACAATTAACCGCTTTCATGGAAGAGCGTTGGCGCGGTATTGAGCCTATTGCATGGGGTGAAGCGATTCGTGAAGCAGAATTTACCTCATGGATGTATGGCAGTGTGTTGGGCTTAAATGATGTTCAACCGCTTGAAACTGACAAACAGCAAGGGACGGATAACAATGAATTTTGATGTAGTGATTATTGGTGGCGGCCTTGCAGGTTTAACTTGCGGCATCGCTCTACAAGAACAAGGCAAACGTTGTGTCATCATCAATAACGGCCAAGCAGCAATTGATTTTGCATCCGGCTCATTAGATTTATTAAGCCGTTTACCAAATGGTGCGTTTGTTAAAAATATCCCTGAAAATTTGACCGCACTTGCAGCTCAATTACCACAACACCCTTATAGCATTATGGGTGCTGAACGTGTATTAGCGAAAGCGAAAGATTTCGAAAAATTAGCGGAATCGTTAAATTTAGATTTAATTGGCTCAAGCGCAGAAAATCATCTTCGCGTAACGGGTTTAGGGAGTTTACGTGGTGCATGGCTTTCACCAAATAGTGTGCCAACCGTGCAAGGCGAAACCCCATTCCCTTATAAAAAAATTGCGGTTTTAGGCATTGAAGGCTATCACGATTTCCAACCAGAATTATTGGCAGATAACCTCACGCTCAATCCACAATTTGCACATTGTGAAGTGAAAACCGGCTTTTTAAATATCCCTGAATTAGATCAGTTACGTGCAAACTCTCGTGAGTTCCGCAGTGTAAACATTGCACAAGTTTTAGAATATAAACTGAAATTTGATGATCTTGTTGCGGAAATGAAAGAAGCGGCGAAAGGTAATGAAGCCATTTTCTTGCCAGCATGTTTCGGCTTAGAAAATCAAGAGTTTATGGAGTCACTTCGCAAAGCAACTGGCTTACCATTATTTGAATTACCAACCTTACCACCGTCTTTATTAGGTATGCGTCAACGTATTCAATTACGTCATCGTTTTGAGAAATTAGGCGGGCTCATGATGAATGGTGATAGTGCATTAAAAGCGCATTTTCATGGCAACAAAGTTCGTGCTATTCAAACGCGTTTGCACGAAGAGGAAGAAATCACGGCTGAGCATTTTGTCTTAGCTTCCGGCAGTTTCTTCAGTAAAGGTTTAGTTTCTGAATTCGATAAAATCTACGAACCCGTATTCCATTCTGACATCATCGGTGTGGAAGGTTTTAACGATACGGATCGCTTTACTTGGACTGATCACCGTTTCTCAAATCCACAACCGTACCAATCTGCGGGCGTGGCGATTAATGCGCAATGCCAAGTACAAAAGAGCGGTCAATTTTTAACGAATTTATATGCGGTGGGTAATGTGATTGGTGGTTTCAATGCCCTAGAGCTTGGTTGTGGTTCTGGCGTAGCAGTGGTAACAGCGCTTGCTGTTGCTGATGAAATTCTTCACAACACACATTAAGGAGGCGTTATGAACATTCAACAATTAATTGATAATGCAAAACAATCCCTTAATGCGCCACAGCATCATCATGCCTTTGATGAAAGCTTTGAGAGCTGCATTAAATGTACAGCGTGTACAGCAGTGTGTCCGGTTTCGCGTCAAAATCCAAACTATCCAGGTCCAAAACAATCTGGCCCAGATGGTGAGCGTTTACGCTTAAAATCAGCCGAGCTTTATGATGAAGCATTGAAATATTGTACTAACTGTAAACGTTGTGAAATTGCCTGTCCGTCTGATGTAAAAATTGGTGATATTATCGTTCGCGCAAGAAATAAATACCTTGCTCAACAACACAAGCCAGCCGTGCAAAAATTACGTGATGCGATTTTAAGTAACACCGATATTATGGGTTCACTTAATACACCACTTGCACCGATTGTGAATACGATTACAGGCTTGAAAGCGACAAAATTTGTGTTGGAAAAAGCGTTGAAAATCAGTCGTCATCGTACGTTACCAAAATATTCTTTTGGTACGTTCCGTAGCTGGTACATGAAGAAAATGTTGGAAAGCCAACAAAAATTCGAACGCAAAGTGGCGTATTATCACGGCTGTTATGTGAACTACAACAATCCTCAGTTGGGTAAAGAATTTATTCAAGTCTTTAACGCCATGGATATTGGCGTGGTGTTATTGGAAAAAGAAAAATGCTGTGGCTTGCCATTAAGCGTGAACCAATTCCCAGAACGTGCGAAAAAAATTGCGCAATTTAACACCGATTATATCGGCAAAATGGTGGATGAAAATGGCTTGGATGTGATCAGCGAAGCATCAAGTTGTGCCTTAAATTTACGTGATGAATATCATCATATTTTAGGTATCGACAATGCGAAGGTTCGTCCACATATTCATATGGTGACACCATTCTTATATCAACTCTTTAAAGAAGGCAAAACCTTACCGCTTAAACCATTGAAATTGCGTGTGGCTTATCATACCGCGTGTCACGTGGATAAAGCGGGTTGGGCACCATACACCTTGGAAGTGTTAAAACAAATTCCAGGTTTAGAAGTGGTGATGTTACCATCACAATGTTGTGGTATCGCAGGAACATACGGTTTTAAAGAAGAAAACTACGAGGTTTCCCAATCTATCGGTAAAAACTTATTCGATAACATCAATGCAGGCGGATTTGATTACGTGATCTCTGAATGCCAAACTTGTAAATGGCAGATCGATATGTCATCTAACGTGACTTGTATCCATCCATTAACATTATTGTGTATGTCGATGAATCAAGCTTAGTGAAAAGAGCGGAAACTGATAAAAAAGTGACCGCTCTTTTTGTTATTCAATCCAATATGGAGAATTAATTATGCAAAAAATCTTCAAGGTTTCTTTACTTGCTGTGCTTTCATCTCTTGCAGTAAACAGCTTCGCCAGCACGGCAGAAGTGAAAGTGCTTGAGCCTCAATTAAATTACCAACAACTTCTTACTCAAAGACAGGTTGTGGATGAGTTGCTTGAACAAGCAGTGAAAATCCAAAACTCACCAGCTCGTGTTTCAAATGCAGGTTTTACCGCGAAACTTCCTTCCAATATGGAGCGTATTGCGGATCTTTTATTAGAAGCATATAAGCTTGAGCCTTATCGTGTAGATTTTTTGTTTGGTGCAGCGAACGCCAATATTTATAACGGTAATACAGATAAAGCCATTGAGCTTTATCAAAAAGTGCTTGATGTGGCACCAGATGATGTGAAAGCTCATACTTACTTGGCTGCATGGAATCGTTTTAAAGGCAACCAAGCAGAAACTACTAAACATTTAGAACGCTTAAAACAACTTTCACCAGAAAGTGCGAGTAAATTAGAAAAAGTCTTTGCAGTGATTGATAAAGCGGCTAATCAGCCAATTACCGATAAACTCGAAACTAAGTTACCAGAGCAATCAGCGATTATTACGTTGGGATACGCTTTAAATCCAGATGGCAGCATGCATGACATTTTGGTACAACGTTTAGAGAAAACCTTAGAAATTGCGAATCAAAATCCAGATGCGTTAATTATTGTGACAGGCGGAGTGCCGCAAAACAATAAAACCGAAGGGGATTTAATGAAGCAATGGTTGATTGAGAAAGGCGTGGATGCAAGCCGTATTTATTCGGATAACTATGCGCGTTCAACAGTCGAAAATGCGCTTTTCTCTCGTTACTCTTTAGCGAAACACAAAATCAAACATGCCGTGTTGATTAGTTCAGGTAGTCATGTTCGTCGTGGACAAGCGTTATTTGAAATTGCAACGCAAGAATCCGGTCCGCAAGGTCTTGTGATTGAAACAGTTGCTGCGTTAGATAAACCGTTAGATGAGTTACAAAAAATTACGGAGAAAGACTTGTTGGGTATTTATCGTGACAGCTTAAAAACAATGGGATTACCAATGTTTAACAGCGGTGCATTGCAAGATTAATTAATCTTCTCAAAAACAAAAGTGCGGTGAATTTTCACCGCACTTTTTATTTTCTCTTTCGATTAAAGAATATGTTGATATTGTTCTAACATTTCTTTTGGCCATACGCTTGATTGCACTTCACCGATGTGTTTTTTGTGAAGTAAAAGCATTGCCATACGAGATTGACCGATACCACCACCGATGGTGAGAGGTAATTTGCCGTTTAATAAATCTTGGTGCCAATCCATTTTTAAGCGATCTTCATCACCGGTTAAACCAACTTGTAAACGTAATGCAGATTCATCCACACGAATACCCATTGAAGAAAGCTCAAATGCTTTACCTAACTCAGCGTTCCACACCAAAATGTCGCCGTTTAAGCCTTTGTAGCCGTTTTCAGATTCTGTTGTCCAGTCATCGTAGTCAGGTGCGCGACCATCATGTGGTTTACCATCTGATAATTTGCCACCGATACCGATTAAGAACACGGCGCCATATTCTTTACAAATCGCATTTTCACGCTCTTTGCTTGAAAGATCTGGGTAGCGTTTCACTAAATCTTCACTATGTACGAAAGTGATTTCTTTTGGCAAGCTTGATGGAATGTCAAAGCGTGCTTCTACCGCTAATTCAGTTAAACGGATTGCACGATAGATAGAACGTACCGTTTCTTTTAAATAAGCAAAGTTACGACGACCTTCAGGAATGACTTTTTCCCAGTCCCATTGGTCCACATAAACAGAGTGAGTTTGATCCAATGAATCTTCATCTGGACGCAATGCTTTCATGTGAACAAATAAGCCTTCACCTTCTTTAAAGTGGAAACGTGCTAGGGTATGACGTTTCCATTTAGCTAATGAGTGAACCACTTCATAAACGGCATTTGGGATACATTTCACGTTTACTTGAACCGCTTTCTCAATGCCTGATAAATTATCTTGCATGCCATTGCCAACTTCACTAAGGATTGGACCTTGTACTTCGATAATGCCAAGTTGTTCAATCAAGTTTTGAGTAAAGGTGTTCTTCACAAAGCTGATTTCTTGTTGTTGTAAAATAAACGTCTTTTTCATATTTATCCTTCTTCTTATAATAACTGGTAAGATTTATTGTGTATTATTCAATAAAATGACAAATTATTTCAAGTAATTTCTTTACATTGTTTTAAATTTTGAATATTATCAAAAATAAAGAAAGTATTTTGAAAAAGATCTAATAAGGAGTGTTTTATGAACAATATCGATACACTTGATCGCCAAATTCTCCGTGTACTGACTAAAGATGCCCGTACACCTTATGCTGAAATGGCCAAAAACTTTGGGGTGAGTCCAGGTACGATTCATGTTCGCGTAGAGAAAATGCGCCAGTCTGGTTTGATTGAAGGCACAAAAGCGATTATTGATGAGCGTAAACTAGGTTATGATGTCTGTTGCTTTATTGGTATTATTTTGAAAAGTGCAAAAGACTATGAAAAAGTGATTAAAAAGCTTGAAACCTTTGATGAAGTGGTAGAGGCGTATTACACCACGGGGAATTATTCTATTTTTATTAAAGTGATGACACACACGATTGCTGAATTACATTCCGTGCTTGCAACCAAAATTCAGTTGATTGATGAAATTCAATCAACGGAAACCCTGATTTCCATGCAAAATCCAATTTTGCGAGACATTAAACCTTAAATGTCACCGAAACAATAAAGGCGTGTATTAAACACGCCTTTGCTTTTTTTGATTAACGATAACGATCGAGGAATTTGTAATAGAGTACGCCGATCTTGGTGGCTAAGTTTTTGAGGTATTTTCCACCGTAAAATGAAGGCACTTTCAACCCTTCAAAAATTCTCAAACGTTCATCATTACCTAAAATCGCTTCTGCAATAATACGTCCCGCAAGCCCGGTTAGTGCGACACCATGACCAGAATAGCCCTGCGCAAAATAAATATGCGGCGAGATACGACCGAAATGTGGGCTAGCGTTCATTGTCATATCAATCGGTCCTGCCCAACCATAATCAATTTTGACATTTTCTAATTGTGGGAAGACATGCAGCATATTGCGGCGCATAATTTGCACCATATCTTTTTCGGAGCTTGAATCGCTACCAAATAACAAACGGTTATCCGCACTCAAACGATAGTAATCAAGTAAGATATTGTTATCGCAAACAGACATACCATTGTTGATCACGGAATCAGCAGTGGCTTGATCTAAGGGCTCGGTCGCAATAATAAAGCTCTCAACCGGTAAGATTTTACGATTAATGCCGTGATGAATGGATTTCGGTAGTGCATCAATATAAGCATTGGTAGCTAAAATAACGTCTTGAGAAATGACCGCACTTTTATCGGTTTTGACTTCAATGCAGCCTGATTTTTCTACTAAATCCACAACAGGAGATTGTTCGTAAATCTGCACGCCCAAATCTAAGCAGGCTTTTGCTAAACCTAAGCAATAGTTTAATGGGTGTAAGTGGCCTGAGTTGCTATCGTATAAACCGCCTACATAAATATCACTGCCTAGATGTTGTTTCAGTTTGGATTTATCCCAAAGTTGCATTTTGTCATAGCCAAAAGTCGCGTGGCTGGCTTTTTCCATTTCAATGAGATCGTCCATACGACGTTCATTTAACGCCAATGTGGCATAACCTTTTTTCCAATCGCATTGAATGCCATATTTCGCAATGCGCTCATCAATAATATCAATGGCCTCTAGCGACATATCCCAAAGTTGTTTCGCTTTATCAAAGCCTACTTGAGCAATATATTCATCAATGCCTTCTTCAAAACCGTTGATGGCTTGACCGCCACTTCTACCAGATGCACCAAATCCGACTCTCGCACCTTCTAGCACAATCACTTTTTTGCCTTTTTCCGCTAATTCAAGGGCGGCTGATAAACCGAAGAAACCCGCACCAATAACACAAACATCCGCTTCTTCTTGCTGAGTGAGAGGCGGCAATTCGAAGGTTTGGTTTCGACTGTCGAAATAATAAGATTTGATATGTTCTTGATGAGCAAATTCGAGCATAGTTGATGACTGATTAACATAAAATAGAGATAGGCGAAATCTTACCCTGATGGGAAAATATGTCAAACCTTTTGCAAAAAAGGTGCTATACTCCCCAAGTTTACATAGGTAAACGATTACTTAAGGTTTATTTTGATTGTCCTGAGGAGGTCAATAAATTGAAAAAAAATGCTGTTCAATACGTTAAATCTCTTTGTCTGTCTGCCGTCGCATTCGTCGCAACCTCTGCGGCATTTGCTGCTGAAAAACTTTATGTTTATAACTGGACTGACTATGTGCCATCTAATTTGGTTGCGGAATTTACCAAAGAAACCGGCATTGAAGTGATTTATTCAACATTTGAAAGTAATGAAGAAATGTATGCTAAATTGAAGCTGACCTCTAGTACAGGTAGTGGTTATGATTTAGTTTTCCCATCAAGCTATTACGTTAATAAAATGGCGAAAGAAGGTATGTTACAAGAGCTTGCTCACAGCAAATTAAGTAATTTTAAACAAATTCCAGCAAATTTATTAAACAAGGAATTTGACCCAAATAACAAATATTCTCTGCCTTACGTTTATGGCTTAACCGGTATCGGCGTGAATGCGGATGATATTGACCCAAGCAAAATTACGAGTTGGGCTGATTTCTGGAATCCAGAATATAAAGGTAAAGTATTATTAACCAGTGATGCGCGAGAAGTGTTCCATATTGCATTACTTTTAGATGGAAAATCACCAAATACCACGAATGAAGAAGACATTAAAGCGGCTTACGAGCGCTTAGTGAAATTGTTACCAAATGTGGTGACTTTTAACTCTGACTCGCCAGAAGTGCCGTTTGTTCAAGGTGAAGCTTCTATCGGTATGTTATGGAATGGTTCGGCTTATTTAGCACACAAAGAAAATCCAAGTATCCAATTTGTGTATCCAAAAGAAGGCGCGATTTTCTGGATGGATAACTACGCGATTCCAAAAGGTGCGAAAAATACAGAGGGCGCTTATAAATTTATCGACTTCTTACTTCGTCCTGAAAATGCGAAATTAGTGGTTGAAAAAATGGGCTTCTCAATGCCAAATGAAGGCGTGAAAGCGTTACTTTCACCTGAAATGGCGAATAACCCAACCTTGTTCCCATCTGCTGAAAACATTGAAAAAGGCATTATGCAAGGCGATGTGGGCGAAGCAGTGGACATTTACGAAAAATATTGGAATAAATTAAAAACCAATTAATCAAATATTGATAAAAAGTGCGGTGAGTTTGACCGCACTTTTGCTTTGTAAAGGATGACAAATGAGTTTTCTTGAGCGACTTTTTCACGCAATCTTGTTTGAAACCACGGTTGTGTTGCTTTCTGTTTTCGCTTTGTATTTCTTTACAGAAGAAAGTGTTTCTATTCTCTTTGGGTCCATGGTATTGGTTTCCTTAACCGCCATGCTATGGAATCTCGTTTTTAATTATTTTCTTGATAAAGTGTTTACGGGGCCGAGAGAAAAGCGAGGCGTCATATTTCGTACTTTACATGCCATTTCATTTGAGGGCGGTTTGCTTATTTTCACCATGCCGATCATTGCTTACTTTTTAAAAGTGGATTGGATTACAGCTTTTATGATGGATTTCAGCTTAACGGTGATGGTGACCGTTTATACCTTTATTTTTAATTGGGTGTATGATCACACGCGATTGCTGTTTATTAAACGTGAAGGATGCAATAGGTAAGAGAAGAAATAAAAAGTGCGGTTAAAATTTCTAGTGTTTTAGATATATGCAAATGTTGCATAAAGATCTAGATGCTTAAAAACACTAGAATTTCCGTTGAAATTTTATTACGGCAGAATTTAAATTTCTTTCTTAACTTAAAAAATTTGACTGTAGCATAAAAAATTAATCTATCTTTGAGTCTAATGACTATTTAAGGATAATCCAAACATAATTTAATACGCTAAAGCTAATAAAATCTGTTTTTATTCACCATTTCATGAATTGTAATTAACTCAATAAGTAATATAGCATGAAGCAATTTCTACATATTTTCTACAACAATTATAAACAATCATTTGCTTTCAGTATTTCCAACGTACTCCTCGTGTTTTTTGAAGAGTTTTCCAGAGGTTGATAGATTTTGATCTCTTGGAGGCAAAAATCTAATAAGCATTTTTTGATAATTAGTATAGAATAGGGGAGTTTTAGCATTGAAATTAAGTTATGAACGAACACGTTATACGAGAAAAATTGATTGAGAAGTTGGCGAAGGAGCACCCCAAAAATACTGCGTTTTTGGCAGAGCTTCCTGTTGCTAATTTTTCTCGTCGCATTGATCTTGTGATGGCAAATGGACAGTTATCTGGTTTTGAAATTAAAAGTGAGCGAGATTCTCTGATTCGACTAGAGGGGCAGCTAGAAACTTATTTAAAATATTTTGAGAACGTTACTGTTGTTTGTGCAACTAAACATTTAGAAAATGTAATGCAAATGGTTGACTCTAGTATTGGGGTATGGGAATTTGATGGAAAATATTTGATAGAGCACCAAAAAGCTAACTATCAATCTTTATCTAAATTAAATTGGCTTAGTTTTTTAAATGTAGCAGGGCTAAAACAGTTATTGAGATATCATCAGTGCAAAGTCTCAGGACTTAAAGAGGATTTAATTAAGAGAGCGTTATCCTTGAGTGAAAAGCAGATTAGAACTTTTCTATTGGCTTATCTGAAGCAGCAATTCCCTTTGATTCAAGAACGCAGACTTATTGTTAAAAAAAAGAGAACACCCCAGTTTTCTTTTGAGAGAAAACCAAATATAGAAATCAGAGATAAAGCATCAAGTGATCTTATTCTAAATGAGGAAGAGTTTTTAACTCTTCCTTCGGGATTAAAAGTTCGTCCTATGTTAAATCTGTAAAGCCTAATTCTCTTGCTTCTTGTAGTTCATCATATGGATCTATGTTTAATTTAGTGTCCCAATAATCGATTTGTTTGGAAAGATGAATATTCATTCTCGTTGAAATCCAAGGACCAGGGGCTTTGGCATATTCTTCTGTAGTGGCAGCTAATAAAATTCTTTTTTCTCCCCAGGTCGTAGGATGTTGTAAATCAGGATACTTCTCAATTAATTTGTTCGCAATTTCGGGGTATCCTTCCCCCTTCTTTCCAGCTGTTCGACTAATTATCCATTCATTGTTCATAGGTAAGTCAATTCTAGCAGACCAAGAGTAATTTCTATCATCATCATAAATTACTGAATGAATGGAACTATGGTCTCCATAAATTGCGACACTTTCACCGCCAATACCGTTAAAAAGTGCATGTTCTAGTATATCAATACTACCATTTCCTGTATTATCCGTGAATTGAGCTGGGGATATAGGAAAACTGGTAGATAGAACACAGATTGTGAGAGATGGCTCTTGAGCTCTTAATTGGTTGATGGTATTAATACACATCTTTTGATGGTGCGATAAATTATCACGGATATATTGACAATCAATAAATACAATAACATTAGCAATATCTTTTAATGCAGAAATAGCATTAATGACCAATGGTGTATCAAATAAATAATCTCTGATTCTGAATGCCAGTTTTTGTTTGTTATTTTCAAAGTGTATAGCCTGTTGAGTTACAGCTCGTTGACGAGGAGATAGCTGTACGACTGGGATGGCATATTCATATTTTTCAACAAATTCAATCCATTCTCGAAAGTTTAAAATATCATTTTGTAATGCAAAACTCTCTGGAGAGTTACTTTCCATTTTATTCCAAACAGAAAAATCTGATTTGTGAGGTAAATCTAGAAAAAATGGGCGATTAGAAAATGCTAGCTCAACATTATTTACGGCTCTATCAAATCCATATTGCAGCCAGTTATGTAAAGTGATTAGAGGAATAATTTTATTTTTTCTATCATCTGATAATTCTCTCAATGCTGCAATCTCTGCTACGCGAGAACGCAACGTTGGATAGTAATTGAAGTGGTTGAAATTTAATTTTTTCATAGTTTCTCCTATTTTGTTTGCCGTGGTACGACTTGAGAAAATGTGTTCTGAGATTGCTGATTTTTTGTGAACACAGTAATAACATATTGTTGATTCTCAATTGTCCTTTTTGAGGACTCTAATTCTGTTGTAAGAGAGTTAATGGCTTTACTGAGTTCTTCAGTTTTTTTATTGAGCTTATTAATTTCTTCTTCTCGTTTACAATGTATGCTATAAGATAAAATTCCGTCAATAATATGTCCTACCTATAGTAGTAATGCAGCAACCCAGCCAGCCCATAAAAGATAATTTTCATTTTGATTTTGAACTATGCCATAAGCCGATAATCCTGCGCCTATAACCCCAATAAAATCATATCCCTTATATTTTAACTTCATATATTCTCCTACCTCGATCCCCAAGCTTTTTAAGAGAAACTTATAATTCATATGTATTGTTTGACCAAAATTAGAGGATACTTCACACAACTTGAATATGTCGCTAAGCTTACCATAACTATTGTGGAAAGACGTTTTGACCGCACTTTAATTTTTTAAGGACACATTATAAAAGCCATAAAAGCCCTTTTGTTTATTAAAGTTTTTCCACTAACTCAATGGCTGCACCGATGTAGGTTGCAGGAGTGAGTTGTTGTAAACGTGCTTTTTCATCGGCTGGGATAGCCAGTTTTTCGATGAATTCACGCATTGCTTTTTCATCAACACGTTTACCACGAGTCAGCTCTTTTAATTTTTCGTATGGTTTTTCAATACCATAGCGACGCATCACGGTTTGAATTGGCTCAGCTAAAACTTCCCAGTTTTGGTTGAGTTCATCACGGAGATGTTGTTCGTTAACTTCTAATTTGCTGATACCTTTACGCGTTGCAGCATACGCAATTAAACAATAACCTAAACCCACGCCTAAGTTACGTAATACGGTAGAGTCTGTTAAATCACGTTGCCAGCGAGAAATCGGTAATTTTTGAGCAAGGTGAGTCATCACAGCATTGGCTAAACCTAAGTTACCTTCTGAGTTTTCGAAGTCGATAGGATTTACTTTATGCGGCATGGTAGATGAACCAATTTCACCCGCGATAGTGCGTTGTTTAAAGTGATTTAACGCAATGTAGCCCCATAAGTCACGGTCGAAGTCGATGATGATGGTATTAAAACGTACCACGGCATCAAAGTATTCAGCAATGTAATCGTGAGGTTCAATTTGTGTGGTGTATGGGTTCCAATCTAAACCTAATGAGGTGACAAACTCTTCGCTAAATTTGTGCCAGTTGATATTTGGATAAGCCGATAAATGCGCATTGTAGTTACCCACAGCACCGTTGATTTTACCCAAGATTTCATTTTGTTGGAGTTGTTTGAATTGGCGTTTTAAACGGTAAACCACGTTCGCCATTTCTTTACCTACAGTACTCGGTGAGGCAGGTTGACCATGTGTACGAGAAAGTAATGGGATGGTTTTGTATTCGTTCGCTAAACGGGTGATTTCATCAATCAGCTTTTGCCATTCCGGTAAGATCACTTCTTCACGCGCCGTTTTTAACATTAAGGCATGAGAAAGGTTGTTAATGTCTTCTGATGTACACGCAAAGTGAATAAATTCAGAGACTTTGGCTAATTCTGGTAAGGCCTCACTTTTTTCTTTTAAGAAATACTCAACTGCTTTTACGTCATGATTCGTAGTGCATTCAATTTCTTTGATACGTTCAGCATCTTGAAGACTGAATTCTTCCACAATTTTATTAAGGTAATCGTTTGCTTCTTTAGACAAAGAAGAAACCTCTTGGATTTCAGCGGTCGCCGCCAATTTTTGTAACCAACGTACTTCCACAGTGACACGGAATTTGAGTAAGCCAAATTCACTGAAAATACCACGCAATGCAGTGGCTTTATCTTGATAACGACCGTCAATCGGGGAAAGAGCGGTTAATGCGGAAAGTTGCATAAGAGTTCTCCAAGGATTAATTTAAAGTTAAGTAGAGTTGTCGTGCCGCTTGCACTAATTTTTTACGATGAAATAACAGTTGCCATTTGCTGCCGCCGACTTGACGCCACAAAACAGCAGAACGAATGCCGGCAAGTAAACACGCACGAATTTTGTCTTGCACGCTTTGTTGCTGTAAATGATATGCCGAACCAATAATGTGGATGCGTTTGCCTAAAGGGCTAATCGTATCGACATAAATGTTTGCCATGATAGAAAACATCTCATCATCAAATTGATTGTCGTGATAAGCAAGTTGTTCCGGTAAACGAGCAATACGGCGGCCAAGTTCTTGTTTAATTTCAGGTTGTTTGTTTAATTTGCTCTCTAACGCTAACAAGCTACCCCAATAATTTAATAAATTTTTGTCGTTTAATTGGGTGAGTTGCTCGATAAGCGTGTTTAATCCCACTTTAAGATGTTGAACATCACCGCCAAATACGGCTAATGTATCTTCGGGTTGAGTAATGAGAAGAGAATGAATGGTCGTTTGGAATGCATCTTGGTTATCAACTTCGCCTTTTTGTGCTAATTGACTGATTAATAAGACTGATTGACAAACACCGGCAAGTGCCAGAGCCATATCATTATAATTTTTCATTGGGATTATAAATTGTGAGCTGCAGAAATTTTTGGCGTAATATAGCATTTTTACACATTGTTTTGAACTCAATCATTAAAAAACGCCCTATCTTTTGTTATCATAGCGCCAATTCAGTTTACAGAATAAAAGGATAACCAATGACAAAACCAATTGTATTCAGTGGCGTGCAGCCTTCCGGCGAATTAACTATCGGGAATTATTTAGGTGCACTTCGCAACTGGGTGAAAATGCAAGAAGATTATGAGTGTATTTTCTGTGTGGTGGATTTACATGCCATCACTGTACGTCAAGATCCTGTGGCACTTCGCAAAGCAACCCTTGATGTGCTCGCCCTTTACTTGGCTTGTGGCATTGATCCGAATAAAAGCACGATCTTTGTGCAATCTCATGTACCAGAGCATACTCAACTAAGCTGGGTATTAAACTGTTACACCTATTTTGGTGAGATGAGCCGTATGACTCAATTTAAAGATAAATCAGCACGTTATGCCGAAAATATTAACGTGGGTTTATTTGATTATCCGGTTTTAATGGCAGCAGATATCTTACTTTACCAAGCGAAAAGCGTGCCGGTAGGGGATGACCAAAAACAACATTTAGAAATCACCCGTGATATTGCCGCTCGTTTTAATGCCCTTTATGGTGATATTTTCACTATTCCTGAAATCTTCTTAGGTAAAGCGGGCGCGCGTATTATGTCTTTGCAAGATCCTGACAAAAAAATGTCTAAATCCGATGATAACCGTAATAACGTGGTGACCTTGCTTGAAGATCCAAAATCGGTGGCGAAAAAAATCAAACGTGCGGTAACAGACTCTGATGAACCACCTGTTGTACGTTATGATGTGAAAAACAAAGCGGGTGTGTCTAACTTATTAGATATTCTTTCTGCGGTAACGGATAAATCTGTGGCAGAACTTGAAAAAGAATTTGAAGGCAAAATGTATGGACACTTAAAAACAGCCGTTGCTGATGAAGTGTCAAATTTACTTGCGGGGTTACAAGAACGTTTTTATCAATATCGTAATGATGAAGCACTTTTAGACGAGATTTTGCGTCAAGGTGCAGAAAAAGCCCGTGCAAGAGCGAAAGAAACCCTTGCCAAAGTGTACGAAGCCGTCGGCTTTGTTGCTGCAAAATAATTTTAAACTTAATAAGCCGTGTTATATCACGGCTTTTTTAGATAAGGAGAAAAAGATGGCCATTCAAACTGAAAAACCAATTGAATGCGTAGGCTGTAATACTTTCGATATGAAATCATTGTTTGATAACAGTGATTGTAGTTTACCTATCGAACAGTTTTATGCGACTCGTCAAGATGCAGAAGGCGCATTGGAATATTTCACATTAAAAGCGCGTGATGTAGAAAGTGAACCTTGCCAAATTCAATCTGAAATTCAACAGGTTGAAGAGGGATATGTACTTAAAGCGGTTTTCACATTCTGCTGCCAAGCGGAATTAGTGATTTTCCAAATGAAGCTTGTGTAAGTGATAACTTACTCTAGAAAAAAACGCTATTTGTGACCGCACTTTCTGATATTTATGTCCCCCTGCATCGTATTATTCCTTTTTCTAATGTAGAAGGGCAGGGGAATCGTACCAGTATTTTCTTACAAGGTTGTAAGTTAAACTGCCTTTATTGCCACAATCCAGAAACCATTCCGCGTTATGCGGAAGGGGCTCATCAAGTCAGTTTGCAGTATTTGTATGAGCAAGTAATGGATGCGGTACCTTTCATTCGTGGCGTAACAGTTTCTGGCGGGGAACCCACCATTCATCATAAAAACCTCGTTCCATTTTTTCAAAAACTACGTGAGGAAGGGCTAACTTGCTATTTAGATAGCAGTGGTTTCTTTGAATTTGAAGCAATTCGTCCTTTAATTGAGGTTACAGACAAATTTCTCTTTGACTTGAAAGGGGAAGGACTTGGCTTACAAAGTTTGTGCTTTGATAGACAAAATCGTCAAGGCATTGTCCCGAAAAACATCATCCCCACTCATCAACATATCAAGCAAGAAAACTTAGATCGCAATTTAAAGAACTTGGCGCAACTTTTGCCATTGAATAAAGTGGAAGAAGTGCGGTTAGTTTATGTGACGAATTTTTTTGATGCAGAAAAGTTGGTGGAAAAAGTAGCGTCCTTATTGAAAGATTATCCGGATGTTTTGTTGAAAATTATCCGAATGCACACAAAAGGTGCACGAGATGCCGAAGGACTCACCCCTTATGTCCCAACTGTTGAGCAGACTCAAGTACTTGAAAACTATGCAAAATCTTGTGGTCTGACCAAAATTGTGACCATTTTATAAGCAAACATACCGAAAAGTAGCAAAAATATTCCGACTTTTTACCGAAAAACAAGTAGAATAGGACAATTTTATTCACTTACTTATCTAACCAACCTAGGGGAAAAAAATGGGTATTTTAGGTAGCGTTTTAGGCATTGTCGTATTACTGATCATTGCCGTATTATTTTCAAATAATCGTAAGGCGATTAATTTACGTACTGTATTAGGGGCTTTGGCGATCCAAATCGGATTTGCGGCCCTTATTTTGTATGTGCCGTTTGGTCGTGATGCATTACAAGCGACAGCAAATGGTGTATCAAATGTTATCGCTTATGGTAATGAAGGGATTAACTTCGTCTTTGGTGGCCTAGCGGATCCTTCAAATGCTGGCTTTATCTTTGCGGTGAAAGTGTTACCAATCATCGTCTTTTTCTCTGGTTTAATTTCAGTACTTTACTACTTAGGCATCATGCAAGTCGTCATCAAAGTGATTGGTGGTGCATTACAAGCGGCATTAGGTACATCTAAAGCAGAATCGATGTCTGCAGCAGCGAATATCTTCGTTGGTCAAACTGAAGCACCTTTAGTGGTTCGTCCTTACATTAAAAATATGACCCAATCTGAATTGTTCGCTATTATGGCGGGTGGTACAGCCTCTATCGCGGGTTCTGTAATGGCGGGTTATGCAGGAATGGGCGTACCGTTGACTTACTTAATCGCCGCATCTTTTATGGCTGCTCCAGCAGGTTTATTATTTGCGAAAATTTTATTCCCACAAACTGAACAATTTACCGATAAACAACCTGAAACGGATGATAGCGAAAAACCGACTAACGTGCTTGAAGCAATGGCTGGTGGTGCGAGTGCAGGTATGCAATTAGCGTTAAACGTAGGTGCGATGTTAATCGCATTCGTGGGTTTAATCGCTTTAATTAACGGTATCTTAGGTGGCGTAGGTGGCTGGTTCGGTTACGGTGACTTAACATTACAATCAATCTTTGGTTGGATCTTCAAACCATTAGCGTACTTAATTGGTGTATCTTGGGATGAATCTGCAATCGCGGGTCAAATGATTGGTATGAAATTAGCCGTAAATGAATTCGTGGGTTACTTAGAGTTCGCGAAATACTTACAACCAGATACAGCAGTGGTATTAAGTGAAAAAACTAAAGCAATTATTACTTTCGCATTATGTGGTTTCGCTAACTTCAGCTCTATCGCGATCTTAATCGGTGGTATCGGTGGTATGGCACCAAATCGTCGTGGTGATGTGGCTCGCTTAGGTTTAAAAGCAGTTGTCGCAGGTACATTAGCTAACTTAATGAGTGCGACTATCGCAGGTTTATTCATCGAGTTAAGCGGCGTAGCAATGTAATTAAAATGTGGTGAATTTTGACCGCACTTTATCTCTCAACACCACGAATCATTCGTGGTGTTGTACTTTAAAGCAAGCGAAAACGTTTGCTTAAATGACTTTTTATTTATCAACAAGAGGAAAAAACAATGACTCCACATATTAACGCTCCTGAAGGCGCATTTGCAGATGTTGTATTAATGCCAGGCGATCCGCTTCGTGCAAAATATATTGCTGAAACATTCTTAGAAGATGCGAAAGAGGTGACTAACGTTCGCAATATGTTGGGTTATACCGGTACCTATAAAGGTCGTCGTATCTCTGTTATGGGTCACGGTATGGGTATCCCATCTTGCTCAATTTATGCGAAAGAATTAATTACTGAATACGGAGTGAAAAAAATCATCCGTGTTGGTTCTTGTGGTGCCGTACGTATGGACGTTAAAGTACGTGATGTCATCATCGGCCTTGGTGCATGTACTGATTCAAAAGTAAACCGTATCCGTTTCAAAGATAACGATTTTGCTGCAATTGCTGATTTTGATATGGCACAAGCCGCGGTTCAAGCAGCGAAAGAAAAAGGTAAGCAAGTTCGCGTAGGGAATCTTTTCTCTGCAGACCTATTCTACACGCCAGATTTCGAAATGTTTGATGTGATGGAAAAATACGGCATCTTAGGCGTAGAAATGGAAGCAGCGGGTATCTATGGCGTGGCAGCAGAATATGGTGCAAAAGCACTTTGTATCTGTACTGTTTCAGACCATATTCGTACACACGAACAAACTACTGCAGAAGAACGTCAATTAACCTTCAATGATATGATTGAAATTGCGTTAGAATCAGTATTAATTGGTGATAATGCATAATCTGTTTGATTTATAGAATAAAAAAGAGCGGTCAAAATTGACCGCTCTTTTGTTTAGCCCTATTTTTTAAGTTTGTCATAAAAACAGTGATTAAAATTTATTTCCTTGAAAATAATATAGAAATTCACTCCTCCTATTTTATTTCTTTATGTTGATTTCACATTGACAAAAGTTG
>ERZ1674236.94-NODE-94-length-23712-cov-5.992729_pt1 | contig 23712 bp, 29 predicted proteins | sample MGYA00581210_ERZ1674236 | MGnify/ENA primary metagenome ERZ1674236 (study PRJEB41354, sample SAMEA4873328) | human saliva metagenome | biome: human-associated habitat [ENVO:00009003]; feature: mouth environment [ENVO:08000002]; material: saliva material...
CCGCTGAGAACGTCGCCGAGTCGCTGCGCAAGGGCATGCGCGTCATCGTTCAGGGGCGCCTCACCCAGCGCTCGTACGACACCCAGCAGGGCGAGCGCCGTACGGTCGTTGAGATGCAGGTTGACGAGGTCGGCCCCTCCCTGCGTCGCGCCCGCGCGCAGGTCATCAGGCACCCTGCCGCTGACGGCGGGGCAGGATACCCGCCCCCGCCTCCACCTGCGTCCCCTCAGCCAGTGCAGACAACGCAGCAGGCATCGCAGGCACCGCAGCAGCCCGCGCCCCGCCCGCCCGCGCAAGAGGATCCTTGGGCACGCCAGGCCTCACAACCAGCTGCGAACTACGCGACGTGGGAACCGCCGTTCTGATGGAACGGTACTGCCCGGACTGCGGCGTCGTGCTCGCTGCGGGGCATGCGCGCTGCAGGCCGTGCTTCCTCAGGCTTGAGGCTGAGTATCAGCGAAAAACCGAGCGCGACTGGATGCGCAGGAACTTCCCGGAGCACCGGCCCCGGGATCTGTTCCCAGAGGACTACTGGGAACCAGCAGAAATCAAGAACACAAGCGTGAAGGAGGGCAGGTAATGGCCTGGGTCCGAGTCGGCGACGAAGCGCTGAGCCACCCCAAGCTTATGGGGATATATGACGTTGAGGGGGCGGAGGACATCTCGGTCATCGAGATGTTCGGCTTCCTCATGGCGCTCGCGACCTACTCGGCCAAGCACCTGACAGACGGAATTATTGAGCGCGGCGCGTGCTTCCGCGAGGGTGGTGAGCGCTCGCGGATCATGCACTTATTGGATGTCGCGGCGGCGGCGGGTTTGTTGACGTGGGTGGATATTCAGGGGCAGCGGAAGCTGCGTCTGTTCACGGATGAGGAATTCATTCATATCCAGCCGCGTGAGGAGGTCATGCGCCGCCGCGCGAGGTCGCGGGAAAACCGCGACAAGGATAAGAAAGCTGCTGTGATCTTCCGCGACGGCGATCAGTGCCGTTACTGCCGGAAGATCGTGCGTTGGACCGGACCAATCGGTCTCAACTTGGGCACGCTCGATCATGTTGACCCGGACTCGCTGGGGGACGCCCCAGTCGAGGGTCTCGTGGTCGCCTGCCATGAATGCAACTCTTCGCGCGGGCACGCGCGCGAAGCGTTCGACGCAGCCTCGCCACTGCGTCCTATCCCGTCCACGCCCTATTACGGAGTGTGGTCGGCAGAGTTCTTAACCAGGTACGGATACGACGCTGCGCCGTCCGTGGATCCGGGCACGCCTGTTGACCCCGCCTCAGAGACGCCCACGAGGGGCGTTCTCCCGGGCCGAGGGACCAGCGAGCCTGTCGAACCCGGGCGCGGCTCCAGTGGCCACGCAGAGGCCGCTGTGCGTGACCCCGGCGCGTCCGAGAGACGCGCGTCCGAGGGTCCGCGTATTCGACCTAGTTCGGACTCAAGTCCGCACTCCGGTTCGACGTCGAAGGGTATCAGGTCGAATACTCTCGGGTCGGGCCGGGACGGGACGGGCCAGGCCAGGCAGGGGCGGGCCGGGACGGGATGGGCCAGGCCAGGCAGGGGCGGGACAGGCCAGGACGGGCAGGCAGGCGCAACTCAGCAGCAGATCACTAAGCGCAACCGCAGAAGGAGAAGGCGATGATGGTCGGCTGTTGCTGTCTTAAGGAGGAGCCATGCTGAACCGCGTGTGCTCATCCGGGTGCGCCGCGCCTGGGGAGCATCTTCCTGACTGCCAGGATGACTCGTGCCGGGGCTGCGCACCAAGTCCGGCATACGTCGGGGTGCTGTGCGCCCGCTGCTGGGGGAGCCTCCAAGCCGTCGTGCGCACGATGCCGTCACTCGTCGACGAGCTGATGAGCGGGGATGATGCGCCCTCGGCGGTCTCATCCTCTGGCGGTGGTCGCCCGCCTGGCTCGTCCTCGCTGTACCCGCAGCAGCGGGCAGCAGCTGACGAGCTCGCGGCGGCGCTGGCGTCGTGGTGTATCCAGGCAGGCGAGCACATCGGGGTCGAGGCTCCTCGGCCGTCCGGCCTGTGGTGGTCGAGTCCTGGTCGCAAGATCGACGCGGAGACGGGCGAGGCGTACCTCGTGGAGGCCGAGCCGGTTGGCATCCGGTCTGCCTCTGCGCTGGTTGAGCTCGTGCGGTGGATTGATCCGCTGCTCGACCGTGTCGCTGCTGCACCGTGGGCGCCCGAGATGCTTGCCGACCTGGCTAGGCTCGACACCGGCGCTCGCGCGAGGTGGGCAGTCGAGGAGCCGGAGCGGCGCGTGCAGGACATCGCGTGCCCGTCGTGCAACGCGTACTCGCTGGTCGTCCAGCCGGTGCGCGTGGTGGGCGGCCAGGAACAGGTCACCTGCTCGCGCCTGTCGTGCGGGCGTGTCCTGTCCTCGGAGGACTGGGCGCGCCTGCGCGCATGGACTCTTCTGGTCGCCCGCATGGACGCCGACGGTGGGGAGTCGGAGTGATCGTCGCGGGGGAATGGTGGGAGCGTCAGCGCGATGCGTCGTCGGTGGTGCCCGGCTTGCCTGCGGCGACGGTGCGCGCGTGGACTGCCTCGGGCCGGGTGCGGTCGGTGAGGGTGGGCGGCGCGGTATGGGTGTCGATGCCGGACGTGCTTGCCGCCGAGGCCCAGTCGAGGCACCGCCGCAGGCCGCGCCGTGCCGCCGCGCCACCGGGTGCTTGACAATCGTGCCGGGCGCTTATAACATTCCTGCCAACGGCATTACTGTCTCGTGAAGCCCCGGAGCACTCGTTTGTTCCGGGGCTTTCGTGTGCTCGCGCTAGGGGACGGGGGTGGGATCGTGGCCAGGGTGAACACCAGGCGGATGCGCCAGCTACGTCGGGACTTCTTCGAGGAGGGCCGACGCCTCGACGCCGACCCGCAGACGCGGGACCAGTCAGCGTGCTGGCTATGCGGACAGCGCATCGACTACGACGCGGCACCTGGCACGACGGATGACTCGCACGAGCTCGACCATGTTGTGCCTGTTTCCGCAGCGCCAGACATGCAGGAGGAGCCAAGCAACTTCAGGCATGCGCACCGCCGGTGCAACGCGGCGCGCAGTAACAGAGTTCCAGTCGGGGCGCTTGCGAACAGGCCGCGTCCTTGGTGGTGACCCACGCGCGCTCACTCTGGAGCACAAGACGACTTGGATTGAATGCCGGAGAAAAATTGAAAAAATTCAACTACCCGGCCCACCGCCCGCTTGCCTCGTTTCCTCCCTCCCCGGTGATTTTTGGCCCCCCTATCGTTGGAAAATCGCGGAAACGCGGCGAAAATGGGACGGTCTGCGGTGCATGATCGGTCAAGGATCCGGGAATTGCATCTCACCGGCGTGCGGCCGGTCGATATCGCACGAATGATGGGGTGCTCGCGCTCGTCTGTGTATCGGGCGCTCGACGCCGATGCGGCGCTGAGGTATGAGCGCTCACCGAAGTACGCGGAGGCGATCGAGCGGGTCCGTCGCCTCGTGTATGCGTATCCGCTGATGAGCGGTCCGGCGCTCGCGCTCCAGGCGGCCTGGCCGGGGTCGCTGCGTCAGCTGCAAGCCGTCGTCCATCCGATGCGGTGGCCAGCCCAGCAGGCTGCTGAGGGCATCTTGGTGCGGCCGTCCAACATTCCCAGGGGGTAGGAACATGCGTATACCTGAAACCATCGCGTCGATGGCGGTTCCCGTCTCGGAGCTGCGCCCGTACCAGGGGAATCCTCGGCGTGGGGACATCGAGGCCATCAAGGAGTCCCTCGAAACGAACGGTCAGTACCGTCCCGTTGTCGCCAATCGGCGCACGGGGGAGGTTCTCGCGGGAAATCACACATTGCAGGCCGCGAAGGCGCTGGGGTGGCCCGAGATTGCGGTCACCTGGGTGGATGTAGATGAGGAGCAGGCGGCGCGCATTGTCCTGGTGGATAACAGGACAAACGACCTCGCTGGATACGACGAGGCGGCGCTCGCGGACTTGCTGAGTGGCCTGCCTGATCTGGCGGGCACGGGCTACGATCAGGCGGCGCTCGCGGACTTGCTGGTCGATGAGCTGCCGTCGTTTACGGATCAAGATGAGCCAGGAGCGTTGCCTGAGCGTGACCCGATCTGTCGGGTCGGCGATGTGTGGGACCTGGGGGAGTCCATGCTCCTGGTAGGGGATGCGACAGACACAACGAGCGTTGCCGATATGCTCAATGGGGAGCGAGCAGACTGTGTGTGGACGGATCCCCCGTACGGGGTGAACTACGTGGGTAAAACCAAGGACGCGTTAACGATCGAGAACGACTCGTCAGATGATCTGCCGCAGCTGCTATTAGGAGCATTTCGGACTGTCATCTCAGCATCGAAACCTGGTGCGCCGGTGTATGTGGCGTACGCAGAGAACGAGAATGTCACTTTTCATGCGGCGATGACGGAGGCAGGGCTGCTGGTGCGTCAGCACCTTGTATGGGTCAAGCCCGCCATGGTGCTGGGAAGATCGGACTACCAGTACCGACATGAGCCGATCTGGCAGGCACAAACCCCCGGTGAACCTGATGAAGAGACCCCAGCGGGTCATGAAGGGGTAGCGTACGGATTCACCCCTGGTGGGCAGGGCCGTTTGGGGCGCGGAGGCCCACACTGGTTCGGGGACAATCGGGCGACCACGGTGTTCGAAGTGGCGAAGCCATCTGCGAACCGGGATCACCCGACGATGAAACCGGTCGAGTTGATCGACCGGATGCTCGCGAACAGCCTCCGCCCGGGAGGCCTTGTCCTCGACGTCTTCGGAGGATCCGGATCGACGTTGATCGCCGCATATCACCGGAGGTCTAGGGCAGCGCTCGTGGAACTCGATCCACGGTACGCGGACGCGATCTGTCGCCGATTCCAGGAGCATACAGGCGTCATGCCTGTGCGCCGAGCAGACAGCGTACCTGTCGATTTTTGCCGAGAGGAGCAGCAGTGAATAATCTGAGCTCCCAGGTGCGAGCGCTGCGCCTCGCGGGCCTGTCATTCGCTGATATAGCCGTCCAGCTGGGACTACCAGATGCGGATGCGGCGGCGGCCGCATATCCGTCCTCGCAAGACCCTCAAGGGGGGGGGCGAGGCTGATCGCCTACGCCTGGAGATTGACCGCATAGATCGGCTGCACACGGCTTTGTGGCCGAAAGGCACCAAGGGGGACCTGGGCGCGGTTGATCGTCTACTGCGCATCTCCGAGCGCCGCACCGCGTTGTGGGATCGACTCGACAACATCACACAAACCGCATCAAGCGGGACCATCACGCCGTTGAGGGCCGTCACGGTAGGGAGGTGGAAGGATGGAACAGGATAACGCCGATGCACAAGAGTTGGCACCTCCTGCTCGCCTGACCTCCGGCGCGGCCGAAGCCTGGACTGAGATTACCGCTGCTCATGGTCGTCGGGCATCCCGCATCATCGGACCGGAACTAGAGATCTACTGCGAAGCGATCGCCGCTGCCCGCGAGGCTCGCGTCCGCGTCGCGGCTGAGGGCATGATCGTCGCGGATCCTCGCGGACTACCGATCCAACATCCGGCGCTCGCGGCCGCGCTCGCTGCGGAGAAGACCATAGAGCGTCTGGCACCGCGCTTCCAGGTGCGCGTCGATAGGGGCGAACAGGGATACATGGTCCGGAAGACGCGCGCCTCGGTGCGCGGTGCGGGCCTGGACGCCAAGCCGGAGTACTCCGGGATGATCGCCGCAGCCCTCACCCTCGCCGTCGTCATCGACCACGCGCAGGAGGAGGGTCACGACGCTCTGCGGCGCGCCGCGTTCGGCCCCATCCCCTCCTACATCAAGGCGATGAAGGACCTCGGGCTCGCGCCGCGCCTCGGTGTCGTCGAAGAACCCGACGCCCAGGACGCAGGAGCCGCGACCCCGGTGACGACCATCAGCGACTGGATGCAGCGGGAGGCATAGAGCCATGCCCAACGTCCAGTACGGCCGCACGCAGCCCCGCCTCTGGACCAAGCCGCTACGGGACCTCACCCCGCAGACGTCAAGGGGCTACGAGGTCATCCGCTTCGCCGAGGAGGTCCTCGGCATCGACTTGTACCCGTGGCAAAAATGGCTGCTCGTCCACGGCCTCGAACTCCTGCCCGACGATACGTACCGATTCCGGCAGCTCTTCATCCTAGTGGCCCGCCAGAACGGAAAAACCCTGCTGGCATCGGCACTCGCAGCCTGGTGGCTGTTCGTAGAGTCACGACGCCGCCCGGACAAGGTCCCTCCGGTGCGGTTCAAAATCGTGGGGACCGCCCAGAACCTCGACATCGCCCGCGAACCGTGGGCGGCTGTCAAAGGATGGTGCGACCCCGATCCGGAAACCCCCGAGGAAGCGGACCTCATCATCAAGATGCTGCAGCAGGAGACCGCGAAGGTCCGCGACACCAACGGTGACAACCGGATCATCGCCAGGAACCGCGCCCACTACGAGATCCGCGCGGTCTCCTCCGCGCGTGGGAAGCCCGCGGCCCGGGTCCTCATGGACGAGCTCCGAGAGCAGAAGAAATGGGCGGCCTGGAACTCCGTCGCGCCGACGAACAGATCGTTCTGGTCCGGACAGCTCTGGGGGTTCTCAAACGCCGGCGACTCGAAATCGGTCGTACTCCTCGCACAAAGGCAGCGTGGACTGGAACTCATCGAGCAATGGGACGCGCTCGTCGAGCGGGGCGGGATGTCGCCCGAGGAGTACGCGGCCGATCCCGATCGGGACATCACTCGCGCACTCTTCGAGTGGTCAGCCGAAGATGACTGTGCTCTTGATGACGTCGGGGGCATCCTGCAGGCCAACCCGTCGATCGGGTACTCCAACATCACGGTCGCCCAGTGCCTGGCTGAGGCGCAGTCCTCGGACACCAACGAGGCCGGGTACCGGACCGAAGTCCTGTGCCAGTGGGTGCAGGAGATGGCGAAGACCTACATCGAGCCCAAGACGTTCAAGCAGACATCGGTGCCCGTGGAGGATGTTGAACAGCTGATTCCTCGCGGTGCCCGGACGGTGTGGGGTGTCGATACCTCCCAGTCCCGGGAGATGACCTACGTCGCCGCGGCCCTGCGACTGTCGGACGGCCGCCCGTTCGTCACCGTGTGGGCGCAGCGCGCTGGCATGATCTGGCTTCCCGACTACATGCGGGACCTCGCCGAGGAATCAGGCATGCGGGAGGTAGCCGTGCAGTCGAAGGGCTGCCCCGCGATGGAATTCGTGGCCCCCCTCGAGAAAGCCGGTCTCCAGGTCCACACGATCGACGGCTCCATCATCGGGATCGCTACCGGCAGGTTCAAGGACCGCGTGCGCGACGGGCAGCTGGTCACCACCGACCAGGACTCGCTTCGTCTGGCGATCGAGGGAGGGATGACCGCGAAGTACGCGGAGAACGACGCCTGGTCCAGGAACCGGTCGACGACCGACGTCGCTCCCGCGATCGCCGCGACCCTCGCCCTGTATGGCCTCGAAGTACTCGAGCCCGCGCCGCGCGAAACCGTGACCCCGCCACCGGCAGCAGCAGTACTCGCGCGCGCAGCCGCGGATCCCCTCGGTGGCACCGACATCTCGACCATGCGCTTCTAGAAGAGAGGGGGTGGTTCCCCAGTGACCCGTGAGATGGGGTACCAAGTCAACACGCTCGCGTCGTGGAGCGCGCTCGCGGCCGCGACCACGGAATCAAATCCGGATCTCGTGTGGCCCAAATCGGTGCCGGTGTACGACCAGATGCGCAAAGAGGAATCCCAGGTGTCCTCGGTTCTGCGGGCTGTGGCCTTGCCGGTGCGGTCGGCGTCGTGGGCTCTGGATCCGACGGGGTGCCGCCCCGAGGTTGTCGAGCATGTCTCGGCAGACTTGAACATCCCCGTGCGGGGCCAGGCGCGGCCCGTGCCGTTACGCACGAGGGGCCGGTTCTCGTGGGCTGACCACTTGCGCCTTGCTCTCCTCGAACTGGTGTTCGGTCACTCGTTCTTCGAGCAGGTGTATAGGATCGACGACGCCGGGCTCGCGCATCTGGTGAAACTGGCATGGAGGCCGCCGCGGACGATCTCGAAGATCGACGTCGCCTCCGACGGCGGATTGGTTGCGATCGAGCAGTACTCGACGGCGCGCCCTGTGCGCATCCCCGTGAATCGGCTCGTCGCCTACGTCAACGAGCGCGAGGGCGGGGACTGGGTGGGCCAGTCTCTCCTGCGGTCCGCGTATAAGAACTGGGTCCTCAAGGACCGGCTGCTGCGCATTCAGGCGCTCGTCGCCGAGCGCAACGGCCTGGGAGTGCCCGTGTACACGGGCGCGAAGCCCCCGGAGAACGCCACCTCGGACGAGGTTCAGCAGTGGATGGCCGCCGAGAAGGAGGCCGGCCTCCAGGTCGCGAAGTCGTTCCGCGCGGGCGAATCGGCCGGTGCGTCGATTCCTGCGACATCCGACCTGACCCTGAAGGGTGTGACCGGAGACCTCCCGGACCTCAACGCGCCGATCCGCTACCAGGACGAGCAGATCGCGAGATCTGTCCTCGCGCACTTCCTGAACCTGGGGACCGAGACGGGTTCCTGGGCACTCGGCTCAACGTTCGCGGACTTCTTCACACAATCCCTGAACGCCGTGTCGCAGCAGGTCTGCGACGTGACCCAGCAGCACGTCATCGAAGATCTCGTCGACGTCAACTGGGGAGGTGGCGAGCCCGCGCCCCGACTGGTCGTCGAAGCGATCGGCAAGGAACACCCGGCGACCGCCGAAGCGATCAAGCAACTCGTGGACGGCGGGATCATCACACCGGGCGAGGCTCTCGACTCCCACATGCGCACCCTGTACGGCCTCCCCATCGAAACAGCACCAGCAAAGGAACCCCAGAATGCAAATGCATGAACCGCAGGCGCGCCCTTGGGGGCGCATCGAAATCCCCCACTCCGCGAAAACCGAAGCCGGGGAAGATTCCACATGCGCTGACGTCTACATCTACGGCGAGATAGGCACCTGGGGCGACGTCAATGCCAAGGAATTCGCAGACCGCATCTCCGCCCTGGACGTGGACCGCCTCAACGTGTACATCAACAGCGTCGGCGGCGCCGCGTGGGACGGACTGGCCATCATGAACGTGCTACGGCGCCACAAGGCAACCGTGTACGCGACCGTCGACGCGCTCGCGGCCTCAGCGGCATCCGTCATCACGATGGGAGCCGACCACATCACCATGAATCGCGGTAGCGAGATGATGATCCACGACGCATCCGGGATCTGCGTCGGCAACGCCATCGACATGCGGGAGATCGCCGACGTCCTCGACAAACTCTGCGACTCCTACGCAGACGCCTACGCGGCGCGTGCGGGCGGCAATCGCGAGCACTGGCGTGGCGTCATGCGAGCCGAGACCTGGTACACGGCCGAGGAGGCCGTCCTCGCTGGCCTCGCTGACGAATGGGCGGACGCTCCCGCCGCCGCCGCATCAGCCACCGCATTCGACCTGAGCGGATTCCGCTACCAGGGCCGGGCGCACGCTCCGGCCCCCACCACGCTTCCGGCATCCGAGCCGGGGGAAACACCAACCCGAAAGGAGACAGGCATGGACAACAACACGCCTGGCCTCGTGGAGGAAATCTGCCAGCGGCTCGGCCTCACCGATGCCGCCGACGACTCCGCGATTCTCGCCGCTCTCGATGAGCGCCTCACGGCACTCACCGAGGCGGCCCCCACCATCCCCGAGGGCACCGCCCTCGTCGACAAGACACTCCTCGACCAGCTCAGGTCCGACGCCGCAGCTGGCCGCGAGGCCGCAACCGCGCTCGCGACGGCGCGCCGCGAGGACATGATCAGCTCGGCCATTAAGGCCGGCCGGATCGCGCCCTCCTCCCGCGCCGCGTGGATGGCCCTGGCCGAGCGTGACGAAAGTGCGGCGCGCGACCTGCTTGGCGCGATGCCCGAGAACACCATCCCCGTCGCCGAGATCGGAGTGACCTCCTGCGACGAGACCCAGACCGAGACCGACAGGCTCTATGCGTCCGCGTGGGGCGAGAAGGAGGAGAACTGATATGGCGGATTACCTGCCCAAGTTCGTGCCTGGCCAGGCGATCACGCTGGCCGCGTCTACCGCTGTCGTGGGCGGTCGGCTCGTGGAGATCACCGGGGCCGGGAAGGTCGGCCCTGCGGGAGCCGACTCCGCGAAGGTCGTCGGCGTGGCGGGATTCGATGCCGGCGAGAACACCAGCGTCACCGTATACCGAGGTGGCGTTCAGCGCCTCACCGCGTCCGGGGCCATCACCGCGGGGGCGGAGGTTGCAGCCGCAGCTGACGGTAAGGTCGCGGCGACCGGAACGAACACAATCGGGATTGCGATGACCGCGGCGTCGGCCGACGGCGACGTGATCGACGTTGCTCTGTGAAAGGAGTTAGAAGTGGGATCTTACACTTACCCAACGCCGCAGCTGGACAAGCAGCTGACGGCCGAGCAGATTCACCTGCTGCTCGCTAACCCGCAGGTGATTGCCCGCCGCATTGCGGATATCGCGAGAATGCGCTTCGTCGCGGATTATCTGCTGGCCGGCCGATACAACGCGACCGGCGGAGGCGTCTTCTACGAGACCGGCGAGCCAGTCTTCGCAGCCGATCAGCCGCAGGATGTCGCTCCAGGCGCGGAGTACCCCAAGACGATCCTGTCGGACGGGGACATCGCGTCCGCGAAAACCGTCAAGTGGGGCATCGAGTCCGACGTGACGGACGAGAAGATCGCCCGTCAGGGCATTGACGTGGTGAATAAGGCGCTCGCGCGCCTAACGAACACCGTGATCCGCCACGTGGATACGGTCGCGTGGGCGACAATCGCCTCACGCGTGACCTCGACGGCTGCGGCCGCCACCCAGTGGACGGCACCCGGCGCGATCGTCGAGACGCTGCTGACGGTCCAGGCACAGCGCGAGGCACTGGGCACAGGCCTGAACCTGTCCACCGTGGTCCTCGCGCCCGCCCAGTACGCCAAGGTAATCGGAATGCTCGTCGACAAGGGCGTGCTGCCCAGGGAGGCCGCGAACCCGGTCCTTGACGGGACTCTCCCGGTCAACGCCTACGGCCTGGAATGGGTCACGAGCCCGTACGTGACGGGCGCGGACCCGTGGCTGCTCGACCGCGAGCAGCTGGGCGGTATGGCTGACGAGAAGCTCGCTTCGCCGGGCTACACGTCCGCTAACGGCACCACCATTGAGGTGATGTCGAACCGCCACAAGAATGATAAATACGAACTGCGCGCGCGCCGCGTGACGGTCCCAGTCGTGGTCGAGCCTCTGGCCGGCGTCAAGATCACTGGAACGGGACTGTGACGATGGCGAGCAAGAAGGCGCGCACGTACCAGGTGACGGGAGCGGTGGCGATCGCCCGTCTGGCAGGTGGGGGAGAGCGTTACCTCTACCAGGGGGCGGTCCTGTCCGGGGACGAATACGACGAGGCGCATATCCAGCACCTGCTGGATAACCGCCTCATCGCCGCCGCGCCCGTCGAACCATCCGGCAACTCAGAAGAGCTCGAGCCCGCCACCGACGGTGACGAGCCCAAGACTCCCTCGGAGAACCCGGAGGGGGACACGAAGGCCGACAAGAAGAAGTGAGAGGAGGCGCGGGGTGATCACAGCGAACGATCTGGATATCCCGGACAAGGCGCTCGCGGCCCGCATCATGGCGCAGGCCCGTGCGATCGCTCCGTGCATCTCCTCCCTCACCGGGGACGCCAAGGACGAGGTAATCGCGCTGCTCCAAGCCATCGCGAGGGACGCGGCCTCCGGGGGCGCTCGCGGCGTGGCATCACGGCAGGTGGGCACCGCCCGCCTGTCCTACAGGGATGTTGCGTCGTGGTTCACGGACGACGACCGTGCGGCGCTGCGCGCCCTGTGTGCGGCACCGGTGGCGGGAACGGGCCACCCAGTGGGCGCGTTCCCGGCTCCGGCGCGCGCCTACAAGGCGATCTGGCCGGAGGAGGCACCATGATGTACGGGTCGCGCCTGGTGCGCCAGCGCCCCAGGATGGTGGCGTCTCATCTGAACCCGGAGCGTCTGGTGCCCACTTGGGACGATCCCGACGAGCTCGACGTCGTGGGGTTCTTGGACGCGTCGGCGACGTCCGAGGATCCGGACGTGTCCCGGGAAGAGGCCGTGTCGTCTGCGACCCTGTACGTCGACGACCCGGCGGCTGACATCCGCCGTGGGGACCGCATCACCGACGGCGTGAGGTCCTGGCGGGTCCAGGGCTTCCCCACCGCGCCGATGAACCCATTCGACGGGTGGCAGCCGTACCTGGTGGTCAACCTGCGTGAGATCAGGGGGTGAGCGTGTCCGACTCCGACGACATTAGATTCAATCCCGGCTTCTTCGACTCGATCATGAAGTCAGCTGGGATCAAGGCGCTGACGGAATCGGCCGCGAAGCGGGTGCTGGCGCGTGCTCGGGAGACCGCGCCCGTCGACACGGGCGCGTACCGCGACGGCCTGGCCCTCGAGCACAAGGAGACCGCGCACCGCACCGTGGTGCGCGTGGTCGGACATGACAAGAAGACCATGCTCGTGGAGTCGAAGACGGGGAACCTCGCACGGGCGATGAGCGCGGCGAAGGGCGGTGCCTGATATGCCGAGGATCGTCCCAGCAACCGTGGACGAGTGGCTGGTCCCGCACCTGCGGAGCTCACTGCGCGCGGAAGGGATCGACGCTCAGGTCGACGTCGTCGAGCCCCCCACGCTGGACGCTCCACTCGCGCGCCCGCTCATCGTCGTCCGCACGGACGGCGGCACCCAGTCATCGCCGCTGACGTTCTCCTGCCAGGTCGGGATCTCCGTCCTGGCGGGGGCCCGTCAGAACGACGCGCTCGCCCGCCGAGTCGCAAGCCTCGTGTACGCGGCTGCGACGGACATGGAGATCGTGTTCGCCTCGGGATCTCCGATCACGGCAGTCAACTACGGGGCGTGCACAACGCCCGTGGGCGTGTCCGACGACCAGGACGTCGCACGCCGATACATGACCGTCTCCTACATGGTGGTGGGCTCCTGGTAGCCGTGCCACCAATCCGCTTAGTTAGCCCCACCAAAGCTGTGGGGCACCCAATCCCAGAAAGGGGCCCGCACATGAGTCTCTACGACTCCTCCCAATTCGAAATCGACGACGTCGGAATCCCGATCACCGGGGTCGCGGCGTACGCCCCAGTCACCGAGGCCAACATCATCAAGGACGAGGACCTCGGCAAAGCGACGCTGACCCTGCCAGAGGCGTACCGCCGCCTCGGCCTGTACAAGGAGGACGGAGGCGTCGAAGAGGAACGCGACGATGACGACGCCATCGAGCTCTTCCAGGAGGGCTACAAGCTAGCTGGAAAATCCACGACCTCGGTGAAGATCGGACTCGCTGAGGACAACGAGAACGTCAACCGCCTCATCGACGGCATCGAGCCAAACGAGCACGGCGTCGTGTACGTACCCTCGTCGCTCCCGTCGAACACGATCCTCCTGTTCGTCGCAACGAAGTACAAGAGCGGCCGCGAACTGCGCCGCCTGGGAGTCGCGCGGATCTCTGCTGTAGAGGTCGATCAGGAGGAGCGCGGGTCGGTCAAGGCCAAGACCGTGACTTTCGAGTGGGTGCCCTCGCCCCTCATCGGCGGATCCCCGTACAAGAAGTGGCTGGGAATCCCCGGCGGCGTCACCGTCGCCGTTGCGCCGAAGACCGCGACCGTCAAGGCCAACCAGACCGTGAAACTGACCGCGACGGTCAATCCGGCGGGGCGACAGGTCACGTGGGAGTCCTCCAAGCAGGAGGTCGCTCGCGTGGACTCGACCGGCGTTGTCACCGGCGTCAAGGCGGATGCGTCGGCCGTGACGATCACGGCCTCGTCCGGAGGCGCGTCCGACACCGCTCAGGTCACTGTGACCGCCTGAAACCCAACCGAGCAGCTGGGTGGGAGAAGAGCCCGGGGGTGCCTCTCCCACCCAGCAAACCCCCACACCCCCACCGCTTGAAAGGACCAGCCCGTGTACGAGCTCCCCGACGCCCACGCTGACAGCGCCTACGACTTCGACTCGTGGAACGACACCGCCGAGGACGGTGCCCTCCGCGAACTCGCAGCCGCCCAGAGAATCAAGTACATCATCAGCCGCGACGGTACCTTCCTCGCGCGGTTCCCGGATGGGCGCGTCATCCACACGCCCCTCCACCTCTCCGTCGAGACGATCGACACGGTCAACGGCCTGGGCGATAAGCCCGAGGCCGACCAGATTCGCACCCTGCTGGAGATCCTCGGCCAGGCCGAGGACCTCGACTATCTCAAGAAGGCCGATCTCATCTCGGTCGCCGACTACGCCGGGAAGTACTTCCGAGCGTTTGAGCGCCTCTCCCAGATGACCCTGGGGGAATCGCAGGGCTGACCCAGCTCGCCAAGGACCACCCCGTCACCTTGCCCGCCACACTGCGGGCACGGTACGGGGTTTCCTGGTGGCAGGCCGGGCAGCCCCACTTCCCCTGGCCCGAGGTCCGCGCCCTCGTCCTTGACGCGCTCGCGGACCCGTCGACATCGCTCGGTGCCGAAGCCGCGGGCTGGGAGTACCCCGCCCGTCTGGTTGACCTCGTGCAGGTCCAGGCCCTGACCGGCGACCAGGCCAGCAAGGTTATGCCTTACAAGAACACGCCCGCCACAGGTACCGAGCGGATCACGGACGAAGAGATCACTCGCGCGCAGGCCGAGCTCGCGGAGTCGATCATCATCAGCGGCTAAGCACACACAACTGCATAAGGGGGCCCGCATGTCGCAGGAAGTCGGATCGGGGCACATCGCCATCTTCCCCGTCATGCGGGGCTTCAAGAAAGCGGTAGCCGCCGAGGTCAAGGGTTCCGCGTCCGAGGGGCGGATTGGGTTCCAGAGAGCCTTCTCCGGCGCTGGCCAGGCCATCGGGCAGCGCCTCGGCCGTGAGACCGCTGCAGGCTTCAAGCAGGCAACGGGCTCGATGGGAGCCGACGGACTCCGCAAGCTGCGCACCGACGTCGCGGCCGCATCTCGCGCCCTTTCTTCCGCGAGGCTCAAGCAGCAGGACTCAGCGGGAAAGACGCGCATTGCGGAGACGCAACTTGCCGAGGCCCAGGCGAAGTACGCTGCCGGGTCCTCCCAAGTGGTGCGCGCAGAAGAGCGCCTCGCCTCAGCGCGCCGACGCCAGGCCGCCGAGGCCGAGGCGGTCAGCGCCGCAACCGGCCGCCTCAAGTCCGCGCAGGCATCGCTCGCGGCCGCGCAGTCCCAGGCCGCAGCTGCGGCAACAGCGCATGTGACGCGCCTGCAGGCCCTCAAGGGCGCGGCCGTGAACGTCGCGGGCTCCGTCGGGCGATTCCGCGACGGATTCACATCCGCTGCCGCCGCAGCCTCGGTGTTCTCCGGGCGCATGGGCACCCTCGGTGGGCAGACCCGCCAGGCCCTCGCGCCGGTCGAGGCAGCCGTCGCCCGTGTTGCCATTGCCTTGAGAGGCGCTGGGTCGCGCGCGTTCACTCCCCTCACAGCGGGAGTTGCGCGCTTCCGCGACGGCATGGTCTCAGCCGCTACATCCGCCGCGGGCTTCGTCGGAAGAATCGCCTCATTCGGTGGCCTCACCGCGAGCATCACAGCGCCCATCCAACGGATTGCCCCGGCAGTGGCGTCCGCGCTCGCGGGTGTCGCGGGCCGGGCGGCGTCGGCGTTCTCGGCGATTGCCCCGGCTATCGGACCGGCGATGTCTGGCCTGGCTGGTGCTGTGGGTGCAGGTATGGCTGGGGTGACGCGCGCAGTGGTGTCGGGAGCGTCATCGATGGCGTCGACGATCTCCAGTGTTGCGAAAGCCGGCGCGGCGACGCTGGTCGCGGCGTTTGCCGCTGCGGCGACGGTGATCGCGTCGCAGCTCGGGTCTGCAGTGTCACGAGTGGACACTCTGAACAACTTCCCGAAGGTTATGGCGAATCTCGGATACTCGGCGGACGATGCGCGCGCCTCGGTGTCGCGTATGGCGGACGGTATCAAGGGGTTGCCGACGCGCCTCGATGACATCGCGTCAACGACGCAGCAGCTCGCGCCGCTCACGAAGTCCCTCGGGGACGCGACCGAGTTGTCGCTGGCCCTCAACAACGCGCTGCTGGCAGGCGGGAAGGGCGGCGCGGAGGCCTCGCGGGCCATGATCCAGTACACGCAGATGCTCGGCAAGGGAAAGGTCGATCTGCAGTCGTGGAGGACGCTGCAGGAGGTTATGCCCGGACAGCTGGGGCAGATCGCGCAGGCGCTTCTAGGGCCCACCGCGAACACGATGGCCCTGTATGACGCGATGAAGGAAGGGACAGTCTCATTCGACGATTTCAATAATGCGATATTGCGGTTGAATAACGAAGGGATAAACGGCTTCGCATCATTCACGCAACAGGCGAAGGATGCCACGGCTGGAATAAAGACAGCGTTCACGAATGTGGGAACTGCGGTTAGTCGCAATATTGCGAACATTATTCAGGCGATTGGTGCAGACCGTATCTCCGGTGCTATCAACTCAATTGGTGGAGCAATTGACGCGGTTGGGAACAAAATAGTTGGACTGATCAAGGCGTTCCAGGGAGAGGGCTTCTCCCAATTCGCAGGGGCGATGCAGGGCCTGATCCCGGTTGTCGCTGGCGTGGTTGGGGCATTCGCTCCGCTGCTGTCGAAGATCCCGATTCTCGGGGCGGGGTTCGCGGGCCTCACGGGCCCGATAGGGGTCGCTCTGGGGGCGCTCGCGGGGTTCGCCGCGACGAGCAAGCCCTTCCAAGACGCGCTGTCGAATATCGCCAGTGTCCTGGCGGACTCCCTAGGGTCCGTGATGGTGAATCTCGCCCCAGCGTTCGAGCAGCTCGGGACGATGCTCGGCATGATGGGACAGGTAGTTGGAGGGTCGCTGGCGAGCGCGTTCAACGCGCTGGCACCCGTGCTGGGCTTGATCGCCCAGCACTTCATTGCGCTCGTCAACGGCGTGATGCCCTCACTGATCCCTCTGATGTCGAACCTTGCGGGCGTTGTCTCGCAGGTGATCGGCGTGGTGGCGGACGTTGTCGCGGCGGTGCTCCCGCAAGTATCGGCGCTACTGCTGCAGATGATGCCGCTCATCACCCAGATGGTCGCTGACCTGCTCCCGCAACTACTGCCGATCATCACGCAGATAGGCGCGCTCATCCAGGCTCTGCTGCCGGTCCTGATCCAAGTGGTGAGCGCAGTACTGCCGCCGATCATTGCGATCATCTCGGCTCTGCTGCCGGTCCTGATCCAAGTGGTTAGCGCAGTATTGCCGCTCGTGATCCCTGTTATCGCGCAGATAGCGGAGGTGATCGCGCAGCTCGCGCCGATCCTCACGCAGCTGGTGTCCGCGCTGCTCCCGCCGATCATGGAAATCGTGACCGCTCTGGTCCCGGTCTTCATGCAGGTGGTGAGCGCGGTGATGCAGATCGTTTCGGCCGTGCTGCCACTGCTGCCTCCTCTGGTGCAGCTGATCGGCGCAATTCTTCCTCCGTTGGTGAGCCTGTTCTCGGCGGTGATTGGACCGGTGATCACGCTGGCCGGTCAGATCATCGGGAACCTGATGCCGGTCATCACCAGCCTAATTGGAGTAATCCAGGGCCTGGTTGAATTCGTGACAGGCGTGTTCACTGGGAATTGGACAATGGCGTGGAATGGCGTCAAGTCCATTTTCAGTAATGCTGTGAGTGCTATTGCGGGGCTTGTCACGGGCACCTTGAAATCGGTGTTCACGGGTATTCCGAGCATGATTAAGGGAGTGTTTGCTGGGGCTGGGTCGTGGCTCCTCGATGCGGGCAGGAAGATCATTCAGGGCCTTATCGACGGCATCAAGGGGATGATCGGCTCCGTGCAGAGTGCGTTATCCTCGCTCACCAATCTCATCCCGTCGTGGAAGGGGCCGGAAGAGCGAGACCGGGTGCTGCTAAGGCCTGCGGGTCGTTTGATCATGCAGGGCCTCGAGGAGGGGTTGGCGGACCGGTACGCGCAGGTCAGAGCGACCCTCACCGGGTTCACGGATTCGCTGGCCGGGACGCGTCCGACGACGGTGCCCACCGCTGGTGGCCCGGCGGCCCTGCCGGGCGCGGGTTCGGGCGTGGGCTTGGCGGACGCCCTGGCGTCGGCGATCATCCAGGCTCTCGGAAGCGCGTCGATCGCACTCGAGGTCCACGACGTCGACGACGTCCTGATGGGGTCGATGGATGCCCGGGTCGTGGCGTCGCTGCGCGAGCAGTCGCGCCGCCGCGGCCTCTACCGCTAGACAGGGAGGAGGACGCATGCTCACATGCGAGGTCCAGGCGTACGCAGGCCCATCTGACGCCCCGTGCGCCGCCGTCATCATCCGGGGTGTGAAGGACGCGCTGGTGCGCGTCTGCCGCATCGTCGGGGACACCGAGCAGACGGTGCGCGGGGGACGGGCGATGCGCGTGTTCGGCGAGGGCTTCCTCGTCGACTACGACGTGCCGCTGGTTCGCCAGGTCCGGTACAGGGTGACCGCGGGCTCTGAGACTGCGGAGGCCACGTACAGGGTCGAGTCGTCAAGGGGGTGGGGGTGGATCACAGACCCCTACGACCCGGCGAGGGCTCTCTCCGTCGCTCTTGACGACACGTCGGGCGCGCAGATCATCATGCGTGCCGGGGCGCTCGAGTCCGACAGCCGCGCGGCCACGGTCGAGACCGTGGACATCATTGGATCGTCCTATCCGGTCGCTGTCGGCATGCGCAGATCGAGGCCGTCGGGAATCCAGCTTGAACTGGTCACCGTGACCAGGGGCGCGTCTGAGGCTGCCGCGCAGATCTTGGACTCCTCGATCCTCATCGTCCGAATGCCGGAGGACATGCCGTCTCTCGAACCCGTGTCGTTTCTGGCGATCCCGGACCTGTCGGTGTCGTATCCGCGGCGTCGGAGCGGACAAGGCGGGCTCGTCCTATGGTCCGGTACTGCGCGCCTCGTGCGCCCGGTAGCCCGCGCAGTGGTGTGGGAGAGATGGACGATGGATGCGGTCGATCTTCTGTGGAAGACCCTCACTTTGACACGGGTGGAGTCGATGGCTTGGGGGAAGGGCCTGTCGATGGCCGACGTCGAGCGCGATCCGAAGATGGGGGGATTGCTGTGATCAGACTGAGCGAGGACGTCCTAGAGGCGCTCACGGGTTCGCGTGAGGGAGAGAAGATCGAGGCGTCTGCTTGGTACGGCGGGCGTCTAGTCGCGCAGGATCTCGTCGCGTCGTCCTGGTCGATGACGGACGATGCGTCGAGGCAGGTGCGGCGCGAGTTGATCCTGCAGATCGAGGACCCGGCAGGGGACCTCATCCCCTTGGGCTACGAGGACCCGCTGTCCGCGTGCGGACAGCGCCTCGCGGTCCGCCACATTATGCCGGGCGGCGAACGCGTCGAGCTCGGAACGTTCCTGATCACCAAATCAAAGCCAGCGGCGTCCTGGACAGTGTCCCAGCGTGGCGCGGATCGCCAGCTCATCTGCGCGGGCGCGTCGATCACGGTCACTGCTGCAGACCTGACCGCCGTCGTGAAGGCCGATGGGCTTGCAGCCCCACAGTCCCCACCAGGATCCGTGAGCGCCGTGAGCGAGATCCAAAGGCTGCTGTCGGGGATTATCCCCGTCGTCATCGGTAAGGGCGTCGACGTGGACCGCCGCGTCTCGCCTCTCATGGTGTACGACAAGGGCCAGGGGGCCCGCATGGACGCAGCGGAGGACCTGGCGGACACACTCGGTGCGGTCATCCGAATGGGCCCAGACGGCGCGGCGTATGTCGAGGTCCCGGGCACAGACCCCGTGTGGACCATCAACGGCGGCGACGACGGAGTACTCATCGGCGTCGACTTCGAGCACTCGATCGACAAGCTCTACAACGAGTGCATTTCTTCGTCATCGGGCGGCGACACAGAGATTATGGGCTCCTACCGGATCGAGACCGGGCCACTGCGCTGGGGCGGCCCGCTCGGACACCGCATCGTATTCCACGACAACCCGCTCATCACCCGCGTAGAGCAGGCCGTAGCTGACGCGCGCACCGTCCTCACGAACAAGGTTGCGAAGCGGGCGCTGCCCATTACGGTGCAGTGCCTGAACCACCCGGGTCTGCAATCCTCTGACCCTGTGCGGATCGAGATGCCGACCTGCAACGGATTCCGTGCCGTCACCGGCGCTGTCGATTCGATCAGCCGCAGGGGAACCACCGCTGGCGTCTCGCGGATGGAGGTGGTCGTCAACGTGGCGATGGGCGATTTCGTGGAGGCAATCCGTGGATGAGCTCGCCTCGATGATCTCCGCCGAGGGAATCTCGGCGGGCACGCGCACCATGCTTGGAACCGTGCAGAACCGAGCAAACGGTGGGCCAGTCGTAACCGTCGGCGGATCCCCCATTAAAGCCCGCTGGCTGTCTGGAACCGTCGTCAACGACGGCGACACCGTGCTCGTGCAAATCACCAACGACGCGGGCGGACAGCGCACGAGCCTCGTCCTCGGCCGAGTCTCAGACACCCCCACCCCCGCGGTCGGAACCGTAACCAAAACTCCATCAGGTGCCAAGAGCATCACTGTGCGAGCCGAATGGCTCGGCGAAGTCGAGGCCGCCTATCTCAACACCTATACGCCAGCAGTTGGTGACCAGGTGATGCTGATATGGCACGGATCCACACCTATCGCGATGGGAAAGCGCTCCGCACCACCGCCAGCGGAATCCCAATGGCCCGTACCAATAGCGGAGACACGTCCCGGATTCATCACAATCCGCGCCATCGACTCCGCCACCTGGGACGCGCGCCAAGGGAACAGGTGGGACACGTACAAGGGAGCCTCCGTGTATCAGGGCACGTGGGATACGCGCCCGCCATATCTCGGTACCTGGTGGTACGGGCATGGTGCCGCCATCCTCGCAGGCCGCAAGGTCACGAGACTCCGAATCCGTCTCGCCCGCCGGAAACCCCAGATCGGCCCAGCATCCTCCGCAATCGAGTTCCGGCTCGCCCCCCACGGCCTCATGGACCGGGCCAGCGGGCGGCCGACGGCGCTCGCGGATGGAGTGGTGGCGACTGTGCCGCCGAACGCGGGCGGCACGTGGCACGACCTCCCGACGTCGTGGGGGCAGTACCTGGCGGCCGGGGGCGGGATCTTCATGTCAGGCGCCGCGTATGGCGGCGTGGACGGCATCGATGCCGACCCGGAATCGGGTCTGCTCGAGGCCGCGTGGGAATAGACCGAAAGGATGATGACTATGGTCACGATGCGGCCCAATGGGGCTGTCACACCGGACGGTGGGGATCCGCCCAGGCTCACGAAGTATTTTCTCGATCTTGGGTTGACATCGAATCGCATGCTCGCGGCGTCGTCGCAGGCGCAGGCCGACAATATGGTCGAGGCAATGCGGTCCACTGGGTTCCCGGCGTCCACCCAGCGTCCCCTTTACGTTTTCCGTACGGATCTGGGCGGTCTCACCGCTCACGACGGCACGCGGTGGACGAATCTGGTAGCGCAAGAGCCATTAAAGGGGAAGATCACGCCGGCGAATGGTTGGACGTGCTCCATCGAGGGCGGCCTGCGCACGGGACGATTGTGCACGGCGATGATTTTGTGCTCACCAGTCGCCTCGACCTGGTTCTACAAGTACTCCCCGCAGACGGTGGGAGTGCTGCCGGCGGAGCTCTCATCGGTGTCGGGTGCGCGTTTCACGCTCCCCGGTGAGGGGCCCGCGATGTACCTGGATGTCGACAAGAACAATCTGACGCTGACAACGACGTCCGACAAGTACGTCGCGCCACAGCGGATTTGGGCATCGATGGTCTGGCACATCTGATGCTCCAGGAGCGGTCGGTCGCACCGTGCCCAGGAAAACGGGTACTGACCCCACCTTCACCTAACTGTTCGGAAAATCTGGGCAGTTCACCACAGGCCCCTGAGCTCTCCGGCTCGGGGGCTTTCTCATACCCACAGAAAGGGACACATCATGTCTAGTCCGATCATGCCCTCGTCCGCTGACGAGGAGCGCGAGCTCATGCAGCGCCTGACTGAGCGCAATGAGAACCAGCCGCTTGGCGAGACCACCACGGACGGGGACGGTGGTGCGCAATGAGCTGCTCGCCCAACGATCCCCGCGTTGTGAGCGCGGTCGACACGGCCGTGCGCGCCATGCTCGGCGAGGCCGGCCATGTCGGCGGGAATAAGTACTGGGATGCCATCGGCAGGTCTGATTTCAGGGGGGCCGCATGGTGCGGTGCTTTCCAGGTCTGGGGGTTCCTCCAGGCCGGAGTGAACCTGATGAATGCCGCGTGGTGGCTGTACGTCCCGTACATCAAGACCTTCGCTGAGCGGATCGGTGCCTGGCGCGACGAGTCAGGCTACGGCCGCCAGGCGATCTACGAGTGGCACGGCGATGGCATCGCCGACCACGTCGGCGCTTCCTGGCCCGATCCCGCTGCAGATCTCTTCCGCGCCATCGAGGGCAACACGTCGATGGGCGGCTCGCAGGACAACGGCAACGGCGTCCTTGTCAAGTACAGGGGCGAGCCGGACATCCTCGGCTGGGTGGACATGCACCAGGTGCTCGCCTGGATGATCGACAACAGCAAGTGGGACGGAGGAGGCTCCTACGGGACGTCGACCGAGTCCGGGTACACGAACATCGAGGCGCTGCAGCGCGCCATCGGTGCCACCGCCGACAACGTGTGCGGAGGCGACACCCAGGCCCGCGTCCTCGCCGTCGCCTCCGCCTCCGAATGGGGCGGCGTCACATTCCCCATGGGCGTCGAATTCACCCAGAGCGTGGTCGGGACAGAGGCCGACGGCATCTGGGGCCCCGCCTCCGAGGCCGCGCACGACCGCACCGTCGAGGCCATCCAGGCCGCCGTCGGAGCCGTCGTCGACGGTGTCTATGGGCCCGCCACCAACGCCGCCGTCAACATCGCGCTCGCGGGCGCGGAGACAGTGTGAAAGGAAACAGACATGAATCAGAGTGACATTCTGCTGGGCCTACAGTCGGATCCGTTCGTGACGTCGGTCCTGATCGGCGCTGTGTGGCCGTTCATTCAGGCAGCGCTTGATCGCCCGTACTGGACGCGCGAGCGCCGAGTCTGGCTGACGATCGCCGTCGCCGTCGTCGTGACGGCCGTCGTCTGGATCTCCGGATCCTACCCGGCAACGTGGAAGCTCATCGTCTCACAGGCCACCGTATTCCTCGGCGTCGCCTGGACGGTATTCCAGATCCTCTCGCGGATCCGAATCGGCGGCGTGAGCATCATTGATTGGACCGGCATTATCACCCCGGGCGGCGAGACGATCGCCGACATCAAGGATGAAACTCAAGGGCGCAGTCAGGAGGACAGTGGTGCCGTGGGTACAGCTTGATAACGTCGTCGTCGGCGCGCTCATCGGGCTGGGCGGAATCATCTGCGGCAACCTCATTAGCGGGTGGTCGCAGAGACGCGTCGAGCACGAGCGCTCGCGTCTAGCGGAGCTGACGCTGGCGTTCGACGCGATGAAGACTGAGCTCGAGCGATTGACGCTGAAGGTCGATCGGCTTGAGAAGGACCTGGCGGCAGCAACGGCCGACCTCGACCAGACGCGGGCACGCTACCGCGCGGCGATCGGCTGGGGGCACAAGCTCCAGCGCATCATCGAGGATCTTCTCTTGACCCTCCCGGAGGGGACAACGCTTCCGCTGATCCCGGATCCTCCGAGCGAAATCAAGTCCGACATCTGATGAGGATACCAACGAGGCCCCACCA